>Ga0265328_10000057_pt1 | contig 66269 bp, 43 predicted proteins | sample 41624metaG_FD_202086 | JGI IMG/M metagenome (GOLD analysis project Ga0265328, IMG submission 202086) | Rhizosphere microbial communities from Carex aquatilis grown in University of Washington, Seatle, WA, United States - 4-16-24 metaG | ecosystem: Host-associated > Plants > Roots > Rhizosphere...
GAAGGTCGAGCCCGTCGATCACCTCCACGACGAAACGCGCCAGATGCCGCTCCGGCAGCCACTCGTCCACGGACGGCGGCAGCAAAAATCCGGTGTCCCGGTCAATCGTGCGGAAGTTGGCCATCGAGACGCGCCCGTCGTCAGGTGAGAATCAGCGTGCTGATTCTAGCCCGGACGAGCGCGCGATGTTAAGTCCGACAGGCTGCTAGCGGCTCACCTTCATGCCAGTCGCAACCATGACTGCACACGGTCACGCCACGGCGCACCGCCGCCCGGACGCCTATTAGAAACATCACACCCGGCTCGAAGCGCGAGACGTCGAAGAACGCCAAGTCGGCGCGCACCACAGCGAGGACAGCCTGCTCGAGTGACGCGTTGGAACTGAAGATATCGAGAATCGGTCGAACATCGATCACACGCGCCGCCGGGTCGTATTTGGCTGCGACATTCCTGACCGATCCGTCGGCAAAGACGGCGCCATTGATTACGTCGCGGAAATCCTTCCAGATGGCGGCGCCAGCTTTTGAGAACGCGTGCGTCACTCGATTGGACAAGGACTGACCGGTTTCGTAGCTCGCATGTTCCGACTCGATAACGAGGCAGTTTAGTTTGTCGGGCTCGAACAAGGCAGGCTCAGCGAGCCTCTCAGCAAACAGCCGCAGGCGAAGAAAATCGTCTTCCGCCGTGGGTCGGTCCCCGGGGGAGTTCACGTAAGGTTTCTGGACCGGCAGTCGCGGATTGGCGTTCTCAGCCAGTCGCTTGCACTCGCGGGTGGCTGCATCCCGCAGCTCTTCTAACGTGTCCACCGGCGACTCGGGGGATAGCGCAATGGATAAGGCCTTGGTGAAGAGGCTGATGTCCTCGCCGTCGTGACCTTTGTGCAGGACGTGGCAAGCCTCGCCCGCACCGCAGCCGAACAGTCGGATGAAGTTGGTGTCGCGGCGCGCTACCGAACTCGTGCTCCAGGCGCTTTGGCTACCTTTCGCTGTTTGGTCCTCGTCTCGGCACGCGTCAACAATGAACAGCACCAAGCCGGTGGCGTGGGTTGCTGCGACGCGGTTACTCAGGTCCGTCGGCACCCGTTGATTCGTGCTTGCAACAGCGTCTTCGCGTCTAACCCCAGCAGGGATGATCCAGTCCTGTTGCCCGACCGATATGCCGTGGCCGCTGAAGTAGACGATACTCACGCCAGTATCGCTGCCCTCGCAGAATTCTGCGATCCTTTGATCGAGCAGCGTTGCGTTTTGGGTCGTTGGCTCGTTGGCGACCTCGACGGTAAAGTTTCGCTTCAGCAGCGTCTGCCGCATCAACTCGACGTCTCGGTCCGCCGGCAGATTGATGAAACCGGTGTTTTTCCCGTAATTGCTGGCGCCGATCAGGAGTGCGCGCCCCGGCATCAGTGGCCTGCTTTTTCACTTGCTGGGGAGGGAGGGCTGAATTTCAACGTGATCGAACCGGAACCCGATACCTTGGTCGTGCCGATGAAGGACACCCCGCCCTCGGCGCTTACCTCGACCTCGATCGAAACTTCGGACAAACAGAACTGCCCCACCTGGCGGATGTCCTGGAACGCTTCAGCGAGCAGCGAGGTCGCCGACTTCAGGCTGTCCCTCAGTTTATCGATGGGAACGTTAGCGATTCCGACCGCCTCCCTCCCCCCCTTTGCGCCAATCTCTACGACTATCGGCAGCGTCTTACTGTCGACCATCCCTTACCCCTCGTAAGTTTGATCGGCCCAATGACGGGTCCAAGATTTATGTTATCGGATTGTTGGAGGTTAAGCCAGAGCCGGAGGCAGAGCGAGGCGGAACTGATTCCTGTTGCGCGGCCGCTCCGAGGCGTCTTTCCTCGCATTCTCCTAAACCGCGCGGTGTCGGCGGAGATTTGCCGCGGCGGAACCGAAGTCGCCTCAATCGGAGGCGTCGTAGTGTTCGTGTCGATCATTCCTTGCGCCCATCTGTTCGTTCGAAGTTGGAGCGCGGCAGGGTCCGCATGACGCGCGCCGGCCTCGTCGGCAAAAACTCACCCCTTCGCCTTCGCCTCCAACGCGTCGACGAGTGGCGAGAGCCGCGCCACATCCTTCCCGGCGCTCGCCCAGGCCTCGCGGATCAGCGTCAAATTCCCCGCGGTCGTTCCGGCCTCCCAATTCTCGCGCAGCGCGGCGAGCGCCTTGGGCAGCGCGCGTTCGGCTTCGGCCAGATCGCCGGCGATGACGGCGAGCTCCAGCAGCGTCGCGTGATCCCAATAATCTCCGCCGCGCGCCAGCTTGCGCTCCACGGCATAGCGCACCACGGGCGCGAGCCGCGCGATCCGCGGATCCTCGGGCGCGGTCAGGGCGATCAGCGTCACCGCATTGACGCCGGGATAGGCGTCGCGCCAATCGGCTTCGAAACCGGCGAGATAGGCCGCGATCGCCTTCTCCGACCAGCCCTTTGCTGCAGGATCATTCGCCTGCTTCGCCGCGTTCCAGCGATCCTTGTAGATGCGGCCGAGCAGGCCGTTGGTCTCGCTCGACGGGCCGCGCTCCTTGGTGAGTTCGGTCAGCACCTCCTCCGCCTCGCGCGAGCGGCCGGCGCGGATGAGCGCGAAGGCGTATTGCTCGCGCGCCATGGTCGTGTGCTGAATGACCGGGTCCATCGCCTCGTAGAGTTCGATCATGCGCGCATGAGCGCCGACGGCGCGATAGGACAAAAAGAGATCGAGGACGACTCCAGCCTGCGCCGCGCGCAGATCGCCGACATCCCTGCGCACGGCGTCGAGCGCGGCGACCGACCCCGCGCCGGCTTCCCGCGCGTCCGCCAGCCTGCGCTTGAAGCCGCGCGAATAATCCACGTCGCGGCGGAACGTGTCGGTCTTTTCATGCGCGACCTGCGGCGCTTGCAGCCAGCCCTGCGCATAGCGAAACAGCGGGCTGTCGGGATTGTCGCCGTTCTTGGCCTGATCAAGCCGCGCCGCCAGCGCCTTGCGCGCGCGCGCGGCGTCCTTCGGCCGGCCCTTCTCGTCCAGGGCATAGAGCACGGTGGAGACATGCGCGACATCGAAAGGCAAGCGATCGCGCGCCGAGATCGGCACGGTCGATTGCGGGCGCACGCCGTGGCGCACGCCGAGTTCATAATAGACGTTGGGATTGTGGATCGTCAGATCGGCGATGGCGTATTCGCTGAGCACGAGGCGCTCGAACATCGCGCCGTGGATGACGCCGCCGCTCCCCTCCTCGTCGGCGCGCAGGGCGTCGAATCCCACATCCTCGATGGCCGGCGCGATGATGTCCGCATAAATGGCGTCGAAGTCGATCATGCGGCCGGACTCGTCCGGCTTTTCGCCAAAGGGCATGATGACGAAGCAGATGGCGCGTTGCGGCATGGCGGGGCTCGGCTCGGGGCGCAGGGCTCCGGCAATCTACCGCGCCCCGCGGCGGTCGCAAGAGCCGAGGGCGCGCCGAGGCGACGGACGACGGCGGCGTGGAACTTTAGGCTGGACTTTAAACTGCGACGCGGCGATAAAACCAGTTAAATTACATGAGGAAGGCCGTCGTGGCGACAGAGTCCGCAGCGCAATCCGCGAAAGCTTTGGCGCGCGAGCCCAAGAACCGGGCGGCGTTCGCGTTCGCGCAAAAAATGTTGGAGAGTCCGGAAGTCGCGGAGGCGTACGAAGCCCTCTTTGGAGATCTGCGGCTGGCTCCGCCGCTCCAGTCCGGCAATGCGATCCTCGTGACGAGCGCGGCGCCCGGCGAAGGCAAGACGACCGTCGCCACCTGTCTGGCGATTACGGCTTCCCGCGCGGGTCGGACGGCGCTGCTGATCGACGGCGATCTGCGGCGGCCGGCCTTGACCGCGGAAGCGGGAAGCGCCGACACGCCGGGATTCCTGGAGGTCATTCTGGGGGAGGTCGACGCCGCCGACGCCATCCGTCCCGTCGCGGCGGCGCCGGACTCGGCCGGGGTCGGGGCGGTCAGCGTCATGTCCGGGGGACGAAAACCCCCGATGCTTCTCGGGGCCGTGGATTGGACCAGGGCGCGAAGCGCCTTCAGGGCGATGTCGCAAGGATTCGACTACGTCTTCCTGGATTCGCCGCCCATTCTGGCGGCCAACGACGCGCTGCTCTTCGCTGGCGTCGTCGATGCGGTCCTTCTGGTCGTCGGCGCCGGAAACGGCAACCTCGACGAGATACGGCGGGCCAAGGAACAGCTGGAGGCGATCGGCACGCCGATCGTCGGCGCCGTGCTCAACCGCTTCGAGCCGAAGCTCCATGGCCCGTCGAACCGGCCCTACAGCGGCTATTACCAACCGGCGCGCGCGTGATCGCGTCGCGTTCAACCTGCTGACGGTGCGACACGGATGCGCGTCTTGGCTTGCATTACCACCTTCAACGCCGACGACGTCATCGATGGAGCGCTCGCGGCGCTCATGCGCCAAACGCGCGCGCTCGACGCCATCCTCATCGTCGACAACGCCTCCACCGACGGAACGCTGCGGCGGACGTTTCCCGAGCCGGTCCGCGTCATTCGCAATGCGGCGAACGTCGGTCCGAGCGGCGCCATTCCGATCGGCTTTCGCTACGCCCTGGAGCAGGGCTTCGACTGGATGTGGATCCTCGACCACGACAGCGCGCCCGAGCCCGAGGCGCTGAAGATATTGCTCGACTCCTACGCCGGCTGGCCCGCCTCCCAACGAGAGGAGACGGGCTTCGTTTCCTGCCTGCCCGTAAACCCGGGCGAAACGCTGCACGGCCGCCTGTTCACGCCGCACGGCCGCTTTCTCATCGCCCCCGAGCCGGAACCGCGTTGCTACCCGTGTCACGTCAAGGTCTGGTCCGGATGCCTCTACCGTTTGGCCGCCGTGCGCCGCATTGGTTTCCCCAATGCGGATTATTTCATCGATCGGGGCGAACTCGAATACGCCTATCGCGTGATGAAGGCCGGCTACAAAGGCTACATCCACCAAGATTCCATTCTTCGGCACAATTTTCACGGCGCGCCCGGCCTCGACAGGCAGCGCGTCAAGCTTGGCCCCTTCACACTGACTTTCTACGAGTTGGCGCCGCTTCGATGCTATTATGTTTGCCGTAACACGCTCTATTTCACGCTTTACGATTTACAGGATGGCGCCATCGCGAAGTTTCGCGAGTTGTTTCGTTTGACGTCGCGGCCCGGCCGCGGCGCGCTGAGCGGCGTGGCTTGGCAAGCCGCGCTGCTGACGCTGAATTTCGCGCTGCGGCCCCGCACCCACCGGGCCCAGTTCCGCGCGTGCCTGCGCGGCTTGCTGGACGGAGTGACCGGCAACGTCGCGGCGCGCTTTTAGAGCATCCGACGATCGGACTGCATCGCGGCCGGCGCCGGCGATGCAGCTTCTCGATGCTCGCGCCGCGGCGATATGTCATCGGGAGGCTGCGTTGCTCCAAGTCTCAAGTTTCACTATATCCCTATGTGGATACAAGATATTTTCCGCCGCAACGGGTTTTGGCGGAGGCTCGGCCCTTCATTCCCCGTAAGCGGATCGCATGAGAAATTCGACCGTCCCCACGATACTGATCATCGACGATTCTCCTGCGATCATCGAGGGGTTGAGAGCGATTTTGCGACCGCAATATCGCGTCCTCGCCGCCCGCAGCGGAGAGGACGGAATAAGAATCGCCCAGTCCCGCAACAAACCCAATCTCATACTGCTCGACGTGGTCATGCCGGGCCTGGATGGCCACGCCGTCCTCGCGGCCCTGCGCGAAAATCCCGAGACGTCGGCCATTCCCGTGGTCCTGCTGACCGCGCTCGCCGGCGCGGCGGATGAAGAAAGGGGTTTCGAATTCGGCGCCGCGGACTATATTTCGAAACCGATAAAACCCGCGGTGCTGGTCGCGCGCGTGCGCGCTCACCTCCAACTCGCCGCACGGGCGGTGCAGCTTGCGGCGAATGAGGAGCGGCTTCGCGCCGTCGTCGAGGGCGCGATCGACGCGATTCTCACTTTCGATTCGGCGGGCAAACTGCAATCGATCAACGCCGCCGGCGTGACGATGTTCGGCTACCGTCAGACGGAAATCCTCGAACGCCCCCTCGGGTCGCTCGTGCCGGAACTCGCCGACACGGAGCCGGGGAGCATCATCGGCGACTGTTTCCAAAGCAACGGGCCGGTCGCCGGCCGGCAAAGACTCGAAGTCCAGGGACGGCGCAAGAACGGCTCCCTGTTCCCGTTGGAATTGGGGCTGTCCAAGGCGCGAAACCATGACGCTGATCTGTTCATCCTGTTTGCGCGCGATCTCACCGCCCAGCGCAATGCCGAAGCGAACGTCGAGAGACTGGGCCGGGAGCGGTTGACCGCCATCGGCGGCATGGCCGTCACCCTGGCGCATGAGATCAATCAGCCGTTTTTGGCGAGCATCGCCTATCTCAACACGGCGCGGCAATTGCTTGCGACGCCGATGGAACAGCGATGCGCGTCGGTGGAGCAAAGCCTGGACCTTGCAGCAAGTCAACTCTTGCGCGCCGGTCAGATCATCGGCCATTTGCGCGAATTCGCATCCAGTGGAGAACCCAACAAGACGTTCCAAAACCTGCACGAATTGATTCGCGAAGCGCACAACTTCATGTTAGAGTCTCTAGTGCGCGCAAATGTCGAAACGACGCTGTGCCTGGACGCAAGGATTGATCTCGCTCTAGCGGACAAGTTTCAGATCAAGCAAGTTTTGACGAATTTGATCCGAAACGCGAGCGACGCGATGAGCACTTCACTCAAACGAGAGCTTAAAATCACAACTTCATTGATCGGAGACGAGATGTTTCGTATTGACGTAGTCGACACCGGAAGCGGAATCTCTCCCGAAGTCGAGGCGCGACTCTTCGAACCTTTCGTCACGAGTAAAGAATATGGGATGGGCGTCGGCTTGGCGATTTCACGCGCGATCGTCGAAGCCCATTACGGGGAAATTTGGGTCGATCAAAGCCCGGGCGGCGGCGCCATCGTCAGCTTCACCTTGCCACTCGTCGTCCAGGGAGCGCCGGTCAATGCATGACGCTCGCAAGATCGCCATAATCGACGACGACGCCGAGTTGAGACAGTCCCTCAATCTGCTGCTGAAGAGCAACGGGTTCGAATCTCATCCTTACGGGTCGGCGCAAGGCTTTCTCGATTGCAGCGACCCGGAGAGTTTCGATTGCGTCGTCACGGATGTGCGCATGCGGGACATGAGCGGGGTGGAACTGCTGGTGGCCATGAAACGGGCGGCGCTGAGCGTTCCGGTTTTGGTCATGACGGCATACGCCGACGTGCCCTTGGCCCTCAAAATCATGAGGGAGGGCGCGGTCGATCTTCTGGAGAAACCCTTCAACGATGCGACGCTGCTGAGCGCCGTCCAGAAGGCGCTTTCCCAGGGGGCCGGGCAACGCGCGCGCGAATCGGAAATTCGCGCGATCCGCAACCGACTGGAAACCCTGACGCCGCGAGAAAAGGACGTGCTGAAGGGCTTGCTCGCCGGGCATCTCAACAAAGTCATCGCGCACGACCTCGGCATTGGCGTGCGCACGGTGGAGACGCACCGCGCCGTGGTCATGGAAAAGATGCAGGCGGAAAACATCGCGGAGCTCTTGCGCATGTCGCTGATCGTCGAGCTGGACCGGCACTGAGATTGGTCGCTCCCGGCATTTTGCGCCTCGCCCCTCGTGCATATGGGCCCGCATTGGCAAGATGCCTTCCGATAATGCTCGGAACGGTCCATTGAAATTCGACGCCGCCGAAGTTCGTGCGGTTTTGAAGAGGTGAGCAGCATGCGTCCTCCGCTCGTTCTGCCGATCGCATTGCCGCTCGTCGCAGCCTTGGCGCAATGGATTTTTTGGCCCTGGATCACACCATACGTATGGCTGCTGTTCTATCCCGCCGTGTTTTTCAGCGCGCGCTACGCGGGCCTCCGGGGCGGCATTTTCAGCAGTCTGTTGAGCGTTTGCATCGTCGCGGTGTTTTTCATCCCGATGCGCGCGCAGGGCGTCGCCCCCACATCGCATGTTTGGTCGGTCGTCGTCTTTCTGTTCGTCGGCGCCTTGATGAGTGAAACATTCGAACGCCTACGCCACGCACAGGCAGCGGCGCTGGGCGGTTTTGAAGCCGCCTTCGATCAGGCGGCGGCGGGCATGGCGTTGATGAAGGAAGACGGAACGCTTTTTCGCGTGAACCAGAAATATTGCGGAATCGTCGGCTACGATCAAAAGGAGTTGCTCGGCAAAAGGGTCACGGAAATTATCGATCCAGCCGATTTGCCAGCCGCGTTGAGCCGCAGGAACGCATTGCTGGCTGGCCAGGCCGTCTCTGCGACAATGGAAAAACGCTATGTTCGCAAGAATGGAGAGGTAGTCTGGGTAAAAACAGCGGTGTCGCTGGTGCGCATGCCTGAAGGAGAGCCCGATTGCGTCATCGCCGTGGTCGAGGACATTCACGAGCGAAAAATGGCCGAACTGGCCCTGCGAGAGACCTCGGCCATCCTCGCCGATGCGCAGGAGGTCGCAGGACTCGGCAACTGGCATGTCGACTTGCGAACGAAAGAAGCCGTGTGGTCCGCCACGCATTATCGCGTCTGCGATCGCGATCCGGCACTGGGCCCAATGGCCTACCCCGAAATTCTGAGTCTGTTTACGCCCGAGAGCCAGAAAGTCATGACGGCCGGCAGGGAAAAAGCATTCGCCGGAGCCGACTTCTGGGAAGGCGATTTGGAATTGGCGCGCCCCGATGGCGTGCCTCGGTGGGTTACCGTCCGAAGCCGAGTCGAGCGCGACGCAAGCGGCGCCGCGGTAAAAACGCATGGCGTCATTCAGGACATAACGGAGCGCAAGCGCGCCGAGCAGGAGGCGCGGGCGGCGAGGGCCGCACTCGAAGCCGCGCTCGCCAGCATGTCGGACGGCGTTTGCATTACCGACGTCGAGGGTCGTCCCATCATGGTGAACGACGCCTTCGCCAGACTCCAAAAATTCAAGTCCGGGGCGGAGCGTTCGACGCAATTCGCCGCTTACAAGGAGTTGCTGGAAATATTCACGGAAGACGGAGAACCCCGTCCAAGGGACGAGTGGGCGATTCCGATGGCGATTCGGGGGGAAAGCGCAGCCGACGTCGTGCGTCTCATCCGGCGAAAGGACACGGGAGAGAGCTGGCTCGGAAGTTACAATTACGGGCCCATTCGCGACTGCGACGGGGGCATTGTCGGCGCCGTGATCACTGGACGCGACATCGCCGCGAGCCGGGAGGCCGAACGCGCGCTGCGGACAAGCCAAGAACGTCTAGCCGAAGCGCAGCGCGTCGCCGGAATCGGCGACTACGAATGGGACCCAAAAACCGGAGTCTCCCATTGGTCGCCGCGTATCTACCAGTTGTTCAATCGCGACCCCGCGCTGGGACCGATCACCTATCAGGAAGCCGAAAGCTTCTTTGAACCCTCTTGCTGGATCGGCGTGAACGCCGCGGTCGAGAAATGCGTCTCGACCGGCGAGCCCTTCGAGGTCGACGCGGAGCTGAAGCCGCGGGAGGGCGCGGTTGGCTGGGTCTCCATGCGGGGCGAGGCCGTTCGCGACGGCTCCGACGCCCTCGTGAAGCTGGTCGGGACCGTGCAGGACGTGACCGCCCGCAAAGCAGTGGAAGCAGTGCTGCGGGAAAGCGAGGCGCGGCTGAAAATCGGCGGCGAGGTCGCCGGACTGGCGCTGGGAGAGATCGACTACGACACGGGCGTCTGCCATCTTTCGTCCGCCGCCGCCTCGATGTTCGGGCTCGGGGAGGCGACGAAGGATTTGCCCCGAGAAAGGATTCACGCCCTCTTTCACCCGGAGGATCGCGCGGAGGTCATGCAAGCCATCGCGGAATGCCTCGATCCGGCCGGCGCCGGCCTCCTCGAAGCGGAGCATCGCATCATCCGCCAGAATGGCGAAACCCGTTGGCTCCGCGTTCGCAAACAGGTGTTTTTCGAAGGGGAAGGAGCGCAAAGACGCGGCGTGCGGTCCATCTTGGCCGCGTTCGACATAACGACGGAAAAACGGGCGCTCGAGGCCACGCGACACAGCGAGGAATTTCTCCGCGGCGTGCTGGATTCCCTGCCTGACGAGATCGCCGTGCTGGATGGCGAGGGCGTGATCGCCACAGTCAACGAGCGATGGGTGCGCTTTGGCGTGGAGAACCACGCGCGACCGCAAAGCGTGTCCTCCGGAGCCAATTACCTCGAGGTTTGCCGGATCGCCGCCGAAAAGGGCGATGTCGACGCGCACAAGGCCCTGCAAGGACTGGAAGCGCTGCTCGCGGGGGCCAAGAGCTCCTTTGCGATGGAGTATCCCTGCCACACGATCAAAGGCGTGGAATGGTTCGCGATGCATGCCGCGCGCTCCGTCCATGCGTCGACGGCGATCGTCGTAAACCACACCAACATCACGGACCGCAGGAACGCGGAAGTTGCGCTGAGCGAAAGCGAAGGCAGGCTGAGGCTCTTCATCGAACATGCGCCGGCCGCCTTGGCCATGTTCGACAGGGAAATGCGCTACATCGCCGTGAGCCAAAGATGGAAAGAGGATTATGCCTTCGGAACGCAAGACGTCATGGGGAGATCGCATTACGATTTGTTCCCCGATCTCCCCGAACGCTGGAGGTCTGCCCATCTGCGCGGGCTGGCGGGCGAGATCGTGAGTTCGGATGAAGACCGCTTCGACAGGGACGACGGCTCCGTCATCTGGCAGCGCTGGGAAGTGCGTCCGTGGCGCACGGGAGATGGCGGCATTGGCGGGATAATCATTTTCTCCGAGGACATCACCAAACTCAAAAGCGCCAGCGAGGAGGTGTCGCGTCTCAACGCCGTTCTCGAGAAGCGCGTCTTGGAGCGCACGGCGCAATTGGTCGAGGCGCGCGGGAGGGCCGAGGCGGCCAACGAGGCCAAGAGCGCGTTTCTCGCCAATATGAGTCACGAGATCCGCACGCCGATGAATGCGATCCTCGGCTTTACGCGTCTGTTGCTGAACGAGGCGACGTCTCCGCAGCAGGCCGAGCGGCTGGCGCATGTCCATCGCGCCGGTCAACATCTGCTTTCCGTGATCAACGACATCCTCGACATTTCGAAAATCGAGGCGGGCCATCTGGAGTTGGCGCGGCGCGACTTCGACCTCGGCCAGGTGCTTGCCGACGTCGCCTCTCTCGTCAGCGGGGGCGCCCGCGAAAAAGGACTGCGGGTCGATATCGACACCGACGACATGCCGGCCCGCGTATTCGGCGACGACACGCGCTTGCGTCAGGCGCTGCTCAACTACGCCAACAATGCGGTGAAGTTTACCGAAAAAGGCTGCATCACCCTGCGTGTGCGGCTGCTGGAGCAGCATGAAGACGAGATTCTGGCCAAGTTCGAGGTGCAAGATAGCGGCGTCGGCGTCGATCCCGAAAGCCTGCCGAGGTTGTTCAACGCCTTCGAGCAAGCCGATGCTTCGACGACGCGGCATCATGGCGGAACCGGGCTCGGCCTGGCGATCACCCGCCGACTGGCCGAACACATGGGCGGAGAAGCCGGCGCGGTGAGCGCGCCGGGAGCCGGCAGCACCTTCTGGTTCACGGCCCGCCTGGCGAGAGCGGGGAGCGGCAAGGCGGAGGCCGGAAGCTCCAGGGCGGACGGCGCATCGAGGCCGCGACTTCGCGCCGGCGCGCGCATTCTGCTCGCCGAGGACAACGCCATCAACCGACAAGTCGCCGTGGAGCTTCTGTCCGGCTTCGGTCTTTGTGTCGAGACCGCCTGCGATGGGCGGGAGGCGTTGGAAATGGCGAAGGCCCACGCTTACGATCTCGTGCTGATGGACGTCCAAATGCCGGAAGTCGACGGGATCGCAGCCACGCGCGCGTTGCGCGCGCTTCCCGCTTGGAGCGCCAAGCCCATCGTGGCGCTGAGCGCCAATGTCTTCGAGGAGGATCGAACGGCCTGCGCGGAAGCAGGCATGAACGATTTCGTCGGCAAGCCGATCGACCCTGACGTGCTTTATCGGACATTGGGGAAATGGCTGCCTGCGGAAGAGAATGCGGCGCATGTCGCGCAAAGCGCGCCGGAATCGGCGATCGCACGGTTGCAGTCGATACCCGGCTTGGACTCCGAACAGGGGCTGCGGCGGGTCAACGACAATCTTTCATCCTATCGACGACTGCTGAGACGTTTCGTCGCGGACCATCCCGCCGACGTCGCCCGAATCCAGGAAAGCCTCGGGCGCGGCGACAGGACGGCGGCGGCGCATGCCGCCCACGATTTGAGAGGCGTCGCCGGCAATCTCGGCGCCTTCAAAGTCGAGTCCGGCGCCGCCTCGATCGAAGCCGCGCTCAAGGCCGAGGCGAGCGTCGCCGAGATCGAGGCGCTCACGCTCGTGCTGGACAAAGAACTGCATTCCCTGGCCTTCGCGATCGGTCCGACGATCGCGCAGGACGACATCGCCGCCGCGCCGATCCGCGCTCCGGACGGGACCGCCGTTCAAAGGATCTTGGACGAACTGGAGTCCGCGCTCGTCGACAACGATGTGCGCGCCAATGAAATTTTCGAAGCGTCCGCGACGCGCCTCACGCCGGCTCTCGGCCTCTACAAAGAGAAAATCGAACGCCAAATCGACGATTACCAATACGAACAAGCGCTCCACATTCTCCGGCAATGCCGGGACGAGAAAACTATCTAAATATTTCAATGGATTCGAAGCAAAGGCGACCCAAGCGCCTTCGTCGGGCCGCGCGCGGAAAGTACGGAGACGACTGGTTTGCGGTTGTTAAGATGGCGAGGCCTAAGCATTGGAAGAACCAGGATTTTTTGTGGTCGGGGCACTGGAAGGCGCGAGAGGGCCCGCGACGAGGGGAGCTGCATATGAAATTGGGCATTTTAATGCTGGATTCCGACCGTCGCGTCTTGGTCGCCAACGTCGCAGCCGTGAGCATGCTCGGCCTGGCCTCGCACGAACCCTTGGTCGGTCGGCGCATCGAACAGTTGATCGAGCGCTCGGCGGATCCAGGCTACATGAACGAGATCGGCCTCGAACGGCTCCTGCGCGCTTTCGGTTGCGGCGCGGCCTGTCGCGAAAGCTTGGACTGCGATCTCGCCGCGCGCGATTCCACCGAGTCGTCGTGGCTGTGCGCCCAGCACAAGGAAATTCTGATTGAAACCCCGACGGGCCGGTTTCTGGATTTCACCCTCCAACTCATGGGCAACGCGCGCTACTTGCTGCTCGTGGAGGATGTTTCGGAGACGCGCAATGCGGAAGCCGACGCGCGCCGCCTCGCCAATTTCGATGGTTTGACGGCGCTTCCCAACCGAAAGTCATTCCTGGAAAGCGTCGAGCGTGTCTTGACCGAGGTCGAGGCCATGAGCGAAAACGCCGCCCTCTTGCTGCTCGACCTCGATTATTTCAAGCAAATCAACGACTCCATGGGGCACGGCGCCGGTGACGAACTGTTGCGCGAGGTCGCCGCCCGGCTTGTCTCGACCGTTGCCGAAGCCGGGCTCGTGGCGCGACTTGGCGGAGACGAATTCGCCATTCTTCAATCCGACGTCAGCCGCTCGAGAGACATACTGAAACTCGTCGAGAGCATCGGCGAGTGTTTTCGCGCGCCGTTTCATCTCGCGGGTCAACAAATCCGGATCGGCGCGAGCATCGGCATCGCCAGATCGCCCCGCGACGCCGTGGACAAGGAAGCGCTTCTGCGCAACGCGGAGACCGCGCTGTACCGGGCGAAAGCGAGCGGTCGCAACACTTGGCGGTTCTTCAAACCCTCAATGTACGCCGAGATCGTGGCGCGCGCCGAACTCGAACAGGATTTGCGGCGCGCCGTAGCGGAACACATGATGGAAGCTTACTTCCAACCGATTTTGCACGCCCACGGCGACAAAGTTTCGGCGTTCGAGGCCTTGCTGCGTTGGCGACATCCCGAACGCGGCATGGTGTCGCCGGCCGAATTCATCCCCGTCGCCGAGGAGATGGGATTGATCGTCGAGTTGGGCGCGCAAGTCCTCGAACAGGCCTGCCAAGCCTGCGCGACTTGGCCCGAGGAGATAAGGATCGCCGTCAACCTGTCGGCGATCCAGTTCAAGCGCGGCGACATCGTGAACACGATCCAGCAGGCCTTGTCGATGGCGGGATTGGCCCCGAGCCGGCTCGAAGTCGAGATCACGGAAAGCGTCATGATGTGCGACGCGGACCGCGTGTGCGACGTGCTGAAGAAGTTGCGCGACATGGGCGTCGGCATATCGCTCGACGATTTCGGCACGGGCTATTCCAGCTTGAGTTACTTGCACAGATTCCCGTTCGACAGAGTGAAGATCGACGGATCCTTCCTGCGCAAAGCCTGCGACGATCCGCATTCGCTGATCCTGCTCCAGGGAATGATCCGCTTATGCGTCGACCTCAAACTCGGGCTCGTCATCGAAGGGGTCGAAACTCCCGATCAGCTTCGGCTGGTTCGCGACGAATGCCGGACTGCCGAAGTGCAGGGCTTTCTGTTCAGCCCGGCGGTTCCGCCGAGCGAAGTTGCAAAACTCCTCTCCTGGCTGCCAATCGAGAAAGCCGCGTAATCTTCGTCCGATCCATTATCGCATTCAATGGCGGAAAGCTGAAATATCAAGCGCTGTGGCCGAGTTAAAATCATAGAAAGAGTCATTCTGTAGGCACTCGTTTACAAAAAATAAGCACATATCCACTATGCTCTTAAACAAGAAGCAAGGTTTGTGTGAAGTTATATTACAATGTTATATGAATTATCATCAATGTTTATTGTTATTCGGGCGGCTTGCCCAGATATGCTGCGCGGAAAGTGCTTGACTACTTTCACCCTCGGTGTGGTGACTGCGATGAGTTCAGGCGGATGAATGGCGTCGTGCGTAAGGGTTGGGAGTGTGTCATGTTCCTCAATGCAAGCGCCAAGGATGGCGCGAGACCGTCCGTTCTCGACGGCGCCGACGTAGCGTCCCGCAAGGCTGGCCCTGTCGGGGGCGCTCCCCTGGCGACGACCATGGCCGTCGGCCTGGGACTTCTCTATCTCGGCGCAAATGGATTTTGGATTCTGACGATTTGGCTGACCGCGACGCTGCTGGGGTGGGCGTTCCTTTTCGGCGCGGCCGAGGCTTCGGATCCTTCGCGTCGTCAGCCCAAACAAACCTCGCGAACGGAAACGCGCGCGATAGGGCGCCCATCCTGCCGGCAGCCCGCTGCGGCGCTTGGGTCGAGAAGCGAACCGAACGCCCTCGTTTGGCCGGGTGGCGTGAATTTCGTCGCGAGCGCACTGGATCGGCGTTCCGCGCAGATCGGTCACGGTCGGATGATCTGCTGGTCGTTGGCGCCGGGCGAGGGGGATCTCGGACGCCCGTTCGATCGCCGGGACGCAATCGAGTTTTTCCGCTTCGGGTACGGCCTCGGGGACGTCGATGCGAATACGGTCGATTGGGCGAGCCTCGAGCGTAGCCTGCCCGGCTTTTCGTCTTCGCCGCCATCGGCTTTCGTGAGCGCAAGACCAATGACCAGCCGCCAAACGAGTGTGGTGCGGGGGGCGCCGCCGCTGCGCTGGGGCAAAAGACCCAAAGCTCTCGCAGATTCAGCCTCCGTGGAGCATGAAGGCCGTTCAACCGCCAATTGAGCTCAGCGAAGCTTCGGACGCCAAACGCTCGTTGGCGTCCGATCAAAGAACGGTCAAGGACGTCCCACGAGAAGAGTTCGATCGAGGTCGATGCGAAGATGCCGAGCCATCGCCACGAAGTCGCCGCGCAACCCGCCGACGCAGCCATTCTCGAACCGGCGTCCGCGGACGCCTCGCGGCCGACCTTGAAATTGCGTCGAAACGTCCAGCCTCAGCGCGCTTTGGCGCGTCGGGCTCAGGGTTTGGCGCAAAGGCTCGCGCCAAGATCGGTGGCGGCTGACATGCGCGGTTTTGCAAAAAAGGAACCGTTGGACGCTTTGACCGCCGAACTGGTTCGCGACGAACAACTCCTCGCCGTGCGCAGCAACACGCCGACGATGATGATCGCGAACGCCTGCAATTCCTTCGTCTTCCTCGTTGCGGCCTGGGAAACCCCCGCCTTCGACAGGGCCCTGCTTTGGTCCGCCGGTCTTTTGTCGACCTCGGGTTACGTGCTCTTCAAGCGGCTGAAGCGGCCATCGGCCAAGGGACGCCGCGGCCCGCGCGCCGACCCCATGAAGCGAGCGATCCTCAATGCGCTGGTCCTGAGCCTGCTCTGGGCGGCGCTCCCCTTGCTTTTCTTCGAGGACGCGAGTTCCGGAGAACGCTTTCTCATCGCCTGCCTGGATGCGGGAATGTTGTGTGGCGGCGCGTTCGCACTCGCCAGCATCCCGCTCGCGGCCTTGACCTTTGCAGGACCGATCGCCCTCGCCTCTTTCGTCACTTTGGTCCGCGCTGGCGGCAAGGATCATTTGCTGGCGGCGGCGATTCTCGCCCTGTACACCGCCGTGCTGCTCAAAGCCGTTTGGTCTTACGCGGATCAACTGCGCGCCCGCGTGCGCTCGGAGTTCGCGCGCACCGCCGAACTCACCGCCTCGAGCAACGCCAAGAGCGAGTTTCTCGCGAATATGAGTCACGAAATCCGCACGCCGCTGAACGGCGTCCTTGGCCTCGCTCAACTGCTCGAGCGCGAAACGCTGGCGCCGGACCAATCTGCAATGGTGCGGCGGATTCGGCAAGCGGGTCAAACCTTGCTTGGGATCGTCAACGACGCCCTCGACTTTTCGAAAATCGAAGCCGGCCGGATGCGATTGGAGCCGCGGCCTTTCGATTTGACGCATGTCTTGGCCCAGATCGACAGTCTGCTCGGCAGCGCCGCGCGCACCAAGGGACTCGAATTGCGCATCGAGACTCCGGCGCGGCTCGAGGGCGTATTGATCGGAGACGCGCTTCGGCTGGAGCAAGTGCTGATGAACCTCGTCGGCAACGCCATAAAATTCACGGCGCAAGGCGAGATCCGCCTGCGCGTCGAGGCGTTGGCCCTCACGCCGTCGAATGCGCGCCTGCGCTTCCATGTGAGCGACACGGGCATAGGCGTGGCGCCGGAACAGATCGCCAGCCTGTTCAAACCTTTCACCCAAGCCGACTCCGCCATCACCCGCCGCTTCGGTGGAACCGGTCTCGGCCTCTCCATCAGCAAGAGCCTGGTCGAACTCATGGGCGGTCGCATCGGCGTCGAAAGCGCGCCGGAAGTGGGGAGCACCTTCTGGTTCGAGGCGCCTTTCGGGCGATCGCCGAAGGCGCCCGAGGCGCCATCGCCGCAGTTGCGGCCGTCGCCGCCGAGAGAGCAAAGCCGACTGGCCGGGCGGCGTTGCCTCGTCGTCGACGACAGCCGAGTGAACCGGGAAGTCGCCGAGCGCATGCTCGCCCGCGAGGGCGCTCAATGCACCCTGGCCGCAGACGGAGAGCAAGCTCTGCAATATTTGCGTATGCAAGGTCAGGCGTTCGATGCGGTGTTGATGGACGTTCAGATGCCCGTCATGGACGGCCTCACCGCCATCCGCCTCATTCGCGACGAGCCGGGGCTCTCGGGACTGCCCATCATCGCTCTCAGCGCCGGCGTCTCGAGCGAGCAGCGGGGAAGGGCTCACGCGGCCGGCGCCGACGATTTCCTGTCCAAGCCCGTCGATCTGGAGGAACTGGTGACCATGGTGATCCGCTGGACCGACCGCGCAAAGACGACCGAGGCGCGCGACGCCGATCGTCCCCGCGTCGGATTTCCCGCCATAGCCGGATTGAACATCGATCGCGCCATCGCGTCGCTCGGAGACGATCCCGATGTTCTACGCACATTCATGGGGAATTTCGCGGATGAGTTCGGCGGGACGGAGGCCCAGCTGCACGAGAGTTTTGCGCAGGGCGATCATCCAGCGGTCGCGCGAGGATTGCATGCGTTGCGGGGCGCCGCGGCCTATCTGGGAGCCGACGACCTCGCCTCACGCGCGAAGGAGTTGGAAGCGGCGGTTCTCGAACGCGGCGCCGACGCCGCGGTCCAGATGGCCGAGTTCGAGCGAAAGCTAAATCGCTTGATTGCCGACATCAATGCCAATTTGCGGCGCGGCGACGCATCGGCGATCACCAGAGAATGAAAGCCGATCGCCGCAGAGCCGGCGCCGGCGAAGGGCGGAAAGGCTCGCCTGAGCGGCTTTTCGGATCCGCAGAAGCCAGCCGTTTCCCATAAACGATTTTGCGCGGCGACAGGAGGAGTTTGCGCAGCAAAAGCGGCTTGGGATTTTCGGAAATTTCAGAACGCTCCCCCTAGTCTGCGCCTGCCCGTCCGCCCGAGGAACGCCGATATGTATGGTGTCGTCAACAAAGCGATCGAGGACCTCGTGGTTTCCGGCCATGGGATCGAGAAATGGGAAGCCGTAAAGACGAAGGCCGGGGTCGATGTGAGCGTGTTCGTCAGCAACGATCCCTATCCGGACGAGCTCACCTACAAACTCGTCGGCGCCGCATGCGACGTGCTCGGCGCCTCCCGGCAAGACATATTGATCGCTTTCGGAGAGCATTGGGTCATGAAAACAGGACTGGTCCATTACGGCGCGCTGATGCGTTCCGGCGGCGACACGTTGAGCGAGTTCCTCGTCAATCTGCCGCATTTTCACACGCGCATACAATTGATCTACCCAAAGCTCGCACCGCCCGAATTCGAATGCTCGGATGTCCAGCAGCGCTCCTTGCGCCTGCACTACTTCACGCATCGTCCGGGATTGAGCGATTTCGTGGTGGGATTGGTGCAGGGATTGGGGCAGCTGTACGAAACGCCGGCCACGGCCCGCTTGCTCGAATCCAAGGCCGAAGGGGCGGACCATGACGTCTTCGAAGTGAAATGGGCCGCGGCCGTGGGGCTCGATGCGCATGGCGTCTAATTACGTCTCGCCGGGTGAGATCCCGATAGAAGAATTTCTGCGGGCCTATCCATTTTATTTCGCTTGGGACGCGCGCGACGTCATCCTTGCCGCGGGACCGTCGCTTGCGAAGGTCTGCCCGCTGGCGCAAGCGGGCGCGCGGGTGCAGGACGTCTTCGCTTGTCAACGACCAACGGGCGATTTTTCGTTCGCGCTGGCGCAAAAACATCCCAATCGACTCTTCATCCTCGAAGATCTCCGAAATCATCGCATTTTGCGCGGCTCGATCATGTTCGTCGAGGAGGCGCGGGTCGCCCTCATGCTCGCGACTCCCTGGATCACCGACCCGCGGCAGCTGCTGGAATATCACCTCACGCTCGACGATTTCGGCATACAAGACCAAACTCTCGATCTCCTGCATTTGTTGCAAGCCCAGCAAATGGCGGTCGCCGACCTAAAGCAACTGAACGAAAGCCTCACGAGCCAGCGCGCCAAGCTCCGCGCGCAGGAGGAGCATACATGCAAGCTTGCGCTCGTCGCCGCGCGCACGGACAATGCGGTCATCGTCACCGACGCGCAGGCGCGCATCGAATGGGTGAACGAATCCTTCACCACGATAACCGGGTGGCGTCTCGACGAAGTGATCGGACGAAAGCCAGGCGATTTTCTGCAAGGACCGGACACCGACCCCGCGGTCGTCCGCCTCATGTCGGACAGCGTGCGCGCCGGGCGAGCCTTCAGCGCCGAGACGCTCAATTATCACCGCGACGGCCGATCCTATTGGCTTTCCATCGAGGCCCAACCCCTGCTCGACGATAAGGGCGCCGTCGTCGGCTTCATGGCCATCGAGCGAGACGTGACGGAACGTCGGCGCAATCAGGAAGTCCTCGAACAATATCGACAGAGCCTCGAGCAACTGGTCGAGAGCCGCACTCAGGAACTGCAGCGCAACAAGCTGCTCCTCGAGGCGATCATCAAGACGACCCCGAACGGCCTGTTGCTCATCGACCGCGCGGGCAAGATCTCCATGACGAACGCCGCGTTGAAACAGATGTTCGGCTATGGGGAAACCGAGTTGATCGGCCGTCCGCTGGAGGATCTCGTTCCTCTTGACAGGCGCGACTGGCACCGCACCGAGCGCGCACGGTTCCTGCAAGAACCCGCGGCCCGTCCCATGGGCTTGGGACGCAGTTTGGCTGGTCGTCGCAAGGATGGAACTACGTTTCCCATCGACGTCAGTCTGGCGAGCTTCTCCGTCAACGATGAACATTACGTGCAAGCGACGGTCGCGGACATCACGGCGCGCAAGCAGGCCGAAGACGCGTTGCGGGATTTGAACGCCAATCTGGAACGCATGGTTGCGGTCCGAACCGCCGAATTGGCTGCCGCCAGCGAAGCCAAGAGCGAGTTTCTGGCGAATATGAGCCATGAAATCCGCACGCCCATGAACGGCATTTTGGGGCTGGCTCAATTGCTGGCGCGCGAGCCGCTGGCTCCCGATCATCACGAAATGGTGGCGCGCATCCGTCAGGCGGGACGTTCGCTGTTGGAGATCCTCAACGACATTCTCGACTTCTCGAAGATCGAGGCCGGACGGCTGCGCATCGATTCCCGCCCTTTCGAATTGCCGCCGCTGCTGGCCCAGATCGGCAGTCTGCTGGGCAACACCGCACGCCAGAAGCACCTGGAATTGCACGTCGAACCGCCGTCGGATCTGCACGGCGCGCTGATCGGCGACGCGCTGAGAGTGGAGCAAGTCCTGGTGAATCTCGTCGGCAATGCGATCAAATTCACCGAAAAGGGCGACATACTGCTGCGCATCCTGCCGATCGAGCTCTCCGCTGCCGCCGTGCGCTTGCGCTTCGAAGTCCACGATACCGGGATCGGGATTGCGCCGGATCACGTCGCTTCTCTGTTCACCCCCTTCACCCAGGCCGACAAGGGCGTCACGCGTCGTTTCGGCGGCACGGGATTGGGTTTGTCCATATCCAAGCGGTTGGCGGAGTTGATGGGCGGCAAGATCGGCGTCGAAAGCGCAATCGGCGTGGGCAGCACCTTTTGGTTCGAAGCGCCCTTCGAACGCGCTCAGGGGCGTCAGGGTGCGCCGAAGTCGTTGCCGTCCCAGCCGACGCCGGTCGGACCGCGACTGTCGAATTTGCACTGTCTCGTCGTGGACGACAGCCGGATGAATCGCGACGTCGTCGAGAGAATGCTGATGCGGGAGGGCGCGCGCGCCACCATGGCCGAGAATGGCCAGCAAGCGCTGGAACATTTGCTGGCGCATGTCGATGCGTTCGGCGCGGTGCTGATGGACATCCAAATGCCCGTCATGGACGGACTGACGGCGACCCGCGCGATCCGCGACAAATTGGGCTTCACGGAATTGCCCGTCATCGCCATCACCGCGGGCGTGTTGACCGAACAGCGAGAGCAGGCGCAGGCTGCGGGATGCGTCGACTTCCTCGCCAAACCCATCGATCACGAAGAGCTCGTTGCGAAACTGATCCGCTGGACCTCCGGCGTGGCGGCGCCGACCGATGCGGATGGAGGCGAGCGCGCCAGCGCCTTCCCGAGGATTCGGGGGATAGACACGGTCAAGGCGGCCGCCGTGTTGGGACACGATTTGGATCTCTTCGTCGTGATGCTGAAAAACTTTCTCGACGAATTTCCAGCGGTGGCTCAACAAATTTGGAAGGATCTCGACAGCGTCGACTTCGAAGTCGCCGCCAACCGCCTGCATGCGCTGCGCGGCGCCGCCGGATACATCGGCGCCGCGGAACTGGCGCAATCTGCGCTGGCGTTGGAAGTGGCGATCACGGAGCGCCGATCCGACATCGACCAGCTTCTGCTCGAGTTCGAAGCAAGCTTTTCCTCGTTGATCGAAGAGATAAGCACGGTCTTGACCGTTCGTGGAGACGTGGCTGCGACGAATCCGCGCGCAGGGGACGGCGCATCGGTAAAAAATTAATCGGCTATGCCCCAAAGCGTCATCCTCTCCAAAGGAATTTGCGATTGCTTGAAACTTCTGAAGCCAGAATGGGTCGTGACACGCCTCGGGGCTGTTCGAATGAGCGCAATCTGCGTCGGGGTGACATTCCATGGCCGCGAAGGAAAAAAAACGGGTCCTGATCGTCGAAGACACGACGTCGATCGCCGCGCTCTATCGCGCGATTCTCGAGCGGGAGGGGTTTCAGATTTTCGTGGCGCCGAATGGCGACGCCGCGCTCAAGGCGCTTCAGACGGATTTTTTTGGAGCGGTCGTCTTGGATCTCGGGCTGCCGGACATGTCCGGTCTCGACATATTGAATCACGTCATCGCGCAAGCTCTACCCACGAACGTCATCGTCGTGACCACGAATGGCTCGATCAAGACCGCCGTCGAGGCCATGCGCCTCGGCGCCTATGATTTCGTCGTCAAGCCGATCGGCTCGGATCGGCTGGTGACGACCGTCGGCAACGCCGTCGGACATTCGGATCTCAAAGTCGACTTGGACGTGATGCGCGACAATTTTTCGCGTGCGACGTTTTGCGGATTCATCGGCGAATCCTTCCCCATGCAGTCCGTCTACAGCACGATAGAAGCGGCGGCTTCCTCCGATGCGACCGTGTTCATCACCGGCGAGAGCGGCGTCGGCAAGGAACTCGCCGCGGAGGCCATACATCAGCTCAGTCGACGAAAGGCCAGTCCTTTCGTGGCGATAAACTGCGGCGCCATTCCTCGAGAGTTGATCGCGAGCGAATTGTTCGGACATCTCAAGGGAAGTTTTACCGGCGCGATCGCGGATCGCGCCGGCGCCGTGAAGCAGGCCAATGGCGGCACCCTCTTCCTCGACGAAATTTGCGAGATGCAGCTCGATCTGCAGCCTGAATTGTTGCGCTTTCTGCAGACGGGAACCTACAGGCCGGTCGGCGCCACGCGCACGGAAAAAGCCGATTTGCGCGTCGTTTGCGCGACCAATCGCGAACCGCTGACGGAGATTGCGGCAGGACGGTTCAGAGAGGACCTCTATTACAGATTATACGTCGTGCCGCTCGAATTGCCGCCCCTGCGCGATCGCGAGGGCGACATCGTCAAGATCGCCGCGCAATTCCTTGCGCGTTTCTCCGAGCAGGAGCAGAGGAAGGCCGCGCCGCAACTCTCGCCGCAAGCCAAGGACAAATTGCTGGCCTATAATTGGCCCGGCAACGTCCGTCAGTTGCAGAACATCATTCGCAACGCCTTGGTGATGAACGACGGCAAGATCATAGAAGATCACATGCTGCTCATTCCGGGGACGGTCGCCAGGGCCGCGGCGCGGCCGAGCGATTCCCGCTCCAACGCTCTCGCCGAAATCGTCGTCACGGAGCGCGCCGTGGTCGAGGCGGGCGGAATCGAAGCGTCCGGACGCGCGACGATAGACCCCCAGCAATGGCGAACGCCCGCGGACATTGCGCCGCTGTCGGAGATCGAAGAGACGGCGATCGAGCGCGCGCTCGAACTTTGCCAAGGAAACATCCCCCGTGCGGCGGCGTTTCTGGGCGTCAGTCCCTCGACGATCTACCGAAAGCGAAAGGGCCAGGGATAGCGACGCAGGTCCAGGTCGCGCGCGCGGCGACGAGGGTCGACTAACGCGCGCGGCCAAGGCGCGACAAGATCGAGGTCGCGACATGCTCGGCCATGCAATGATAGCCGAGGTCGTTGAGGTGGAACCCGTCCGGCGACATCATCTCGACGCCGCCGTGGGAGGATGCGATGGCTTTCATCGCCTCGAAGCGGCGCACGAGCGGCGCGCGCTCCTGCGTCGACAGCCGCTCCAACGCAGCTGCGATCGCCCTGTAGTGGTCGCTCTTTTCGAGGATCGCATTCCATTGCATCCCCACGAGAATCGCGTCGACGTCCGCCGCTCTCAGCTGCGCCAGCGCGCCCTTGACGGTTTGCTCGAAGTCGTCGACCGGCGTCAGCGACACCCCTTCCTTGCTGCCGAGTTGCCAGACGACGAGCGAAGGGTGGTGACGCGCGATCAGGAGCCGAAGCCGCGCCGCGGCCTCTTTCGCGCTCTCGCCCGAAACGCCGGCGTTGACGACGTCCAACGCGACGCCAGGCAATTCCGCGCGCAGGATCGATTCGAGCTGCGCGGGATAGGCGTGATCCGGCGACGAGGCGCCCTCGCCGAAGGTCGACGAGGATCCAAGCGCCAGGATGCGCAGCGGCTTGGATCGACCCAGTTGCGTCGCCGCTTGATCCAGCCCCGCGTTCAGCGCGAAGGCGACGCCGGGAGCGACGCAAGCTCCTTTCGGAGCGTAAGGCGACGCGAGCGTCGCTTGCGAGATCAAGCCGGCGACGCCAAGGGCGAAGGCGCCGAGCAGTCCCGCTGTGCGATTCTTTTTTGATTTAGTCGACGCCATTCGGTCACCCAGGCCGTTAGAACGAGGATAAGGATGCCGATCAGCACGACGCAAAGGTCGAGCGACGGCGCTTTGCCGAACACATATTTCTCGATGCGCCCGAGAAGGCTCAGCAGCGTGGCTGCGGCGAACACGGGCAGCGCATTGCGTCCCATGATCGACCCCACGCGTGCGACGATGCGGGCGCGACTTTCGATCAAGGGATAGATTCCGCGGCACGCCACGAGCATCGCCAGGAAATGCGCGGCCCGCGCCGGACCGACATAGCTCTTGCTGAAGAGAAGCGAGGTCGGGCTGAAATCCACGAGATTGGCGTCTGGCGCCCAATGGAGGGCGACGGCGACGCCCCCGGCGACGGCGATCGCCACCGCCGGCCAGAAGCAGCGGGCTGCAACGTCCTGGGCGAAGCGCGTCGGCGCCTCCGCGCCGGCGAGGACGAATCCCAGCACGAAGCAGAACTGCCAGGCGAGAGGATTGAAGAACCAGTGACCCTCGGTCGGCCAGGTGGGGAAGTTCAGGCGGAATAGGCCGGCGATCACCCAAATCGTCGCGGAGAACCCAAGCAAAAGCCAGGGCGAGCGCCGATTGGTCAGAATGAGCAGGGGAGCCGCCAGGCTGAGCACGATGTAGAGCGGCATGATGTCGAAATATCGCATCTGCTGAGTCAGCGTCAACAGGCCGAAGATTCCTTCGGCGGGTTCGTCGATCAACACACCCGCATTGCCCCATTGCAAGAGGCGGGGATCGCCCAGCAGGCGGCCCGCGAGCGCGAGGATTCCCAGCGCGGCGAGGGTTACGCCGATTTGAGTCTTGTAGAGGCGCAGCGCGCGCTGCGACATCTGCGTCACGACGACCCTGGCCGGCGTGGTCCCGCCTTTGACGCTGAGGCGCAAGGACCAACCCGCCAAGAAGACGAACAGCTCGGCGTCCGAAAGCGAATAGTGACGATGCGTCAGCCGCTCGAAAGCGTTCATCGGGATGTGGCTGAGAAAAATATTGACGAGGGCGAAGCCGCGCCAAAAGTCTATCGCGTTGGGTGTGCGTTTCGTATTCCGGGCGATATTCGGCGTCATGACGTCACCTCTCGCTCACAAAACCATTGGCGTCCGCGAACGCCGGCGCATCACGCCGCCGAAGATCCCAACCCATGTCCGCGAAACACGAAGGTGTTCGCATTGGCGCCGACGCCGTGCAGCCAGCCCTCGCCCATGACCGCCCCGCTCGCTTCGAATCCTTCGCCGACAAAGGTGTTCGGGAGGACGACGACGTTCTCGAGTCGGCAATTGCGCGCGACATAGGCGCCCGCGCCCAGAACGACGTTGTCGCCCAGAACGACGTTGCGGTCGATGAAGGCGTGCGCGCCAATCTCCACGGCGCGTCCGATGGGGCGGCGGGTTTCGACGCGCGCGCGAAATCCCATCCGAACGCCGTCCACGCTCATCCATCCGCCGGCTTGGAGATCGGCGAACTCTCCACGCGCCGCGCACAGCGCTAGACGATGGTAGACTTCGAGGTTGGGAAAAAATACGTCTTCCTGGCGCGCGAACCGCAGCATTTCCCGCCAGCGCGGAACCCGCGAAGATTCGGGCAGCAGCCAGATTCCGTCCATGGACAAATCCTGCTTCAAGCCGCCGGTCGCGCGAATCTGCTCGAGCGCGCCGGAAAGGATCGCCGGCGACGGCAAAATGTCTCCACGCAGAACGAGCGTGCGCCGCTCCGTGGTTTGAGGCGCCCCTCGCACGACGGAGATCGCGAAGTTGGCCCAATTGCGCTTGGCCAGATGCGCCGCGGTCTGCGTGTCGTTCGGCGCGACGCAAACGGATATCTTCGCGAAACCTTTCGTCGCGATCGACTCCACGACATGGTCGATGATCGCCTTCCCCGCCACGGGCAGCATGGCGACCGGCGTGTCGTCCAGGATCGGGACGAGGGACTTCACGGCGCGGTCGGCGAGCACCAGTATATCGAGTTCGTAGCACATTGGACAAGCTCCTTTGGGGGTGGTCAGTAGGCGCCGCGCGCGGTGATCACGGCCGGAATCGTGCGCAACATCAGCCAGACGTCGCCGCAGACCGAGTTGTTGAGAGCATAGCCGCGATCCAGTTCGACCTGGCCGACGAAGTCGATGTTGGCGCGCCCGGAAACCTGCCAAGTGCAGGTGATGCCGGGCTTCACCAACAAGCGGTCGCGATCGGCCAAAGTGTAATTGGCCACTTCGTAGGGAAGCGCCGGACGCGGACCGACGAGCGACATCTCTCCGACGAGCACGTTCCACAGCTGCGGCAGCTCGTCGATCGAAGCCTTGCGAATGAACCGGCCGACGCGCGTCACCCGCGGATCTCGAACATCCTTGAAGCGGATCTCGTGGCGGCTTCGCGGAACGCCCTGGATTTGAGCATGCAAGACGTGGGCGTCGACATGCATGGAGCGGAATTTCCACATGCTGAAAACGGCGCCGTTCAGACCGACGCGGGTCTGGCGAAACAACACCGGCCCCTTGGAGTCGAGCTTGATTGCGATCGCCGTCAGAGCCAGCAACGGGAGGAGCGCAACGCCGAATGCGGCGGAACCGAAGACGTCGAGGGCGCGCTTGGTGAAATCGGGCAGCCGAGACGACACGCGCCGATAGGCCAGAGCGCGGAGTCGATCGAAATTCGATGCGCGCGCCGCAACGATCGGAACCGCGGCGTGAAGGCGCGTCGCCTGCGCGACGGCCCGAGCCACGAAAGTCGCATTGCCGATCAGATAGCGTTTCCACATACGTCCGGGCTCCTGCGCCAATCTCCAGGTCCACTCCAAACCGGACTTGCGCAGAAACGTCGGCGCCCGCGAGACGTTGCCGGCGAAGAAGTCGAACAGTCCGCCGACGCCGGCCACCACCGGAGTCTCGAGGCGCGGAAAGTTCTTCGCGATCCAAATGTCCTGCATCGGCACGCCCATCCCGACGAGAAGGATGCTGGCGCCGCTGGCGTTCACGGCGTCGATCGCGCGTCGTCCTTCCTCTTCGCCCCTCAATATGTATCCGTGATGCGCGCCCGCGATCGCCGAGCCATAGCCCATCGCCCGCACCGTCTGCGCTGCGGCTTCCGCCACGCCGGGCTTGCCGCCCAACAGAAAAATCTTCTGGCCGGCTTCGGCCGCCGCTGCGCAGAGCAGCGGAAACATGTCCGTGCCGTTGACGTTGTCCACGAGTCCGGCGCCAAGCAGCCGCGCGGCGAGCGCCATGCCGCTGCCATCGGCGTAGTTGCGATCGGCGCTCGCCAGCACTCGGGCGTAGGCCGGATCGCTGGCGGCGGTGTTGACGACATGCGCATTGATGAATGCGACGCGCGTGCGCAAGTTCTTTCGAGCGCGACTGACGAGATCATGCACGGCATATTGCAGCGACACGTTGGCGATGGGCAGATCGAACAATTGCAGGGGCGCACCGAGCTTCGAATTACGATTCCATAAGGCGGCGCTGCGACCCGCGCTGCGAACGAGTCGCTGGTCAACTGTGAGTTCGGCATTCATGGACATGGCGGCCTCGTAGGCGATGGTTGAGCCGTTGATCGGCAGAACCACGCTTTCATTCGGCGTGCCATTGGTTGGATTCACTCGAACCGGCGCAGAAACAAGGCTCTGCCGATTGCTGACGCAATCCGTTTCATCTCTGGAAACCACGTTGCTCCGCATCTGCATTGCAAAGCGAGAACTACCTAAAATTGCGCCTTCATTCTGCAAGGCGCCGGCACGCATTTTGAATTGCAAAATGCAAATAGCGACGGCTCGACGCGCGCAATCCCGTGAAAACTCTCTGGCGCCGATACTGCACACGACAAATCCGCAAGCATCTCTCCAACGGGTCTCGCTCATGCGCATGTCCGCACTCACGTTCAAACCGACCCTGGCGATGGACGGCCCGGCGTTCTTTGGCTGGTTTCGTCGGTTGGCTTCCTCCTCATCGGTGCGCGGCGGCGCGTGGATGACGCTGTCCGAACTTGGCAACAGGGTTTTCCGCATCGTGACCGCGGTCGCGCTCGCGCGCTCGCTTTCCACCGTCGAGTTCGCCACCATGTCCTTGGTGTTGAGCATTTATGAATTGGTGCGGATGCTCGTCTACAACGGAGTCGGCGCACGCGTCGTCCAAGCGCACGACGAAGAGCTCGACCGCGTTTGCGTCGCCGTCAACCGCGTCAACTGGTGCGTCGGCATCGCCATGTGCGCGGCGCAACTCCTCGTCGCCTGGCCGCTGCAAGCTTTGTATCAGTCGAACATCGCCAGCATGCTGGCGGTGCTCGCGGTCGTGCACCTCATATATCCTCTGGGAATGACGCATGGAGCGCTGGCGCAGCGTCGCGAGCAACTCGGATTCGTCGCGACCATGCAATTCGCGCAGATCACGGGCGACAACGTCTTGACCGCGATCCTCGCAATTCTGGGGTTCGGCGTTTGGGCCGTCGTCGTCCCGAAAATCCTGATCGCGATTCTCTGGGTCGCGGTCACCGTTCGCCATGTGCCGCGTTGGCGCAACCTGCCGCTGTCGCGCGAGACCTTGTGGGACGTCGTCGGATATGGACGCTACGTGTTGGGCGCCGAGGCGCTCAATACGTTGCGCACACAAGGCGATCGAATGATCGTCGGCAAGGCGCTGAGCATGGAGGCGTTCGGCATATTCACCTTCGCCGCCAACGCCGGGGCCGGAATCGCCACGGGTCTCGCGTCCGCGCTCGGTCAAGTCGCGCTGCCCTTTCTCGTGAAGGGGCGCGGCGCCCAAGGGGATATGATCCTCCGCTTCTGGCAGACGGCTGGGGCGATGTCGCTGGTCATCGCCCCGATCGTGCTGCTGCAGGCGACGCTTGCGCCCTGGTATGTTCCGATCGTGTTCGGCGAGCGATGGACGCCGGCCATTCCGACTTTGATCATCCTTTGCTTGACGACTCTCGCCCGCCCGATCGGCGTGGCGACGACGCAAATGCTGCGCGCCTCCGGCGCCGTGGAAATGGAGATGCGGATCTCGAAATGGAGCGCCGCGATCTATTTCGTCGCGCTGTTTTGCGGATTGCCTTTCGGCGTCCAGAACGTGGCCGTCGCTCTGTTGATCGGCACGGTCGCTCCGACTCTCTATTTCGCCAAAGTGGCGCTCGACCATGTCGCCGCGCGCGCCTCGGCTCATCCCTACACCACGTGCTCGAACGAGGTCATCCAATGAACGCCGCTCCGCAATTCTCGATCGTGGTCCCTTGCTACAACGGTTCCGCGACGATCCTCGCGACGCTGCAGAGCGTCCTCGCCCAAACCTGCAAGGATTTCGAGATCATCGTCGTCGACGATGGATCGCTCGACGACGGCGCCGAAAAAGTCGCGCAACTGGCGGCGGGCGAACCGCGTCTCAGGCTCGTTCGTCAACCCAACGGCGGAGTGTCCCGCGCCCGCAACAACGCAATCGACGAGGCGCACGGAAGTTTGATCGCCTTCCTCGACGCCGACGACTGGTGGGATCCGCGCTTTCTCGAAACGCATGCTCGGCGTTTCGCAAGCGACGCGACTCTCGGCCTTTCCTTCTCGGTCGTTCGCTTCGTCGATCACGAGGGACGCTACACCGGCGAGTTCTCGCGGCCGAAATTGTCCGGTCTCACCGCAGCGGACATTCTGGCGACCAATCCCTGCGCCACCGGCTCCAACATCGTCGTGCGCCGCGAACTGTTCGAGCAGGTCGGCGGCTTCGACTCCAACATGCGGCGCGCGGAAGATCAGGAATGGCTGTTCCGCGTGGCGCTGAGTGGCTGGAAAATCGAAGGCCACAGTGCGCCGCTCGTCTATTACCGCAACAGTCCGGAAGGCCTCTCCTCCGATCTCGAAGCCATGTATGGGGCCTTTCAAGACATGCTCGACTGCGCGCGTCGCCGGGCGCCGCGGCTCGTCGAGCAGTCGGGCGCGATCGCCTCGGCGCGCATGTCGCGATACCTCGCGCGGCGCGCATTGCGGCTCCGACAAGAGCGCGCCGTCGCGAGACGCTATGTGACGCGCGCCCTGCGCAAAGCTCCGGCGATCCTCATGAGCGAGCCCAAGCAGACCGTCGCGACGATCGTCGCAGCCTTCGTTCCGGGATGCGACGCGCTGTTTCGCCAGTTGCGCAAAGCCTGATCCAAGCCAAGAGGAGGTCGCTTCATGCCCAAGATTTCGGTCGTCATCCCGCTCTATCAGACCGAGCGCTTCATCGCGGAAACCATAAGTTCCGTATTGGCGCAAAGCTTTGCGGATTTCGAAATCGTCGTGATCGACGACGGGTCGTCGGACGCCGGGCCCACGATCGCGCGTTCTTTCGGGGACGAGCGTCTGCGCGTCATTCGCCAGGAGAATCGCGGACTGGCCGGCGCGCGCAACAGCGGGGTCCGACATGCGCTCGGACAATATGTCGCCTTTCTCGACGCCGACGATTTGTGGCTGCCGGAAAAGCTGGCGCGTCACGCGGCCCTCTTGGACGCGGATCCCTCGATCGGCGTAACCTTCAGCGCCTCGGCGCTGATGGACGACGAGGGACGCGACATCGGCCTCGTGCAAAAGCCGCGCTCGACGCGTTTCGACGTGGATCACATCTTCTGCCGCAACCCGGTCGGCAACGGTTCGGCGCCGGTCATTCGCCGGGAAGTCTTCGACTCGATCGTCTTCTTCGATGCGGAATTGCAACGCGACTGCTGGTTCGACGAGAGCTTCCGGCAATCGGAGGACATCGAGTGCTGGACCAGAATCGCCGCGACGAGCGACTGGAAGTTCGCCTATGTCGACGCGCCGCTCACGCGCTACCGCGTCGCCGCGAACGGACTCTCGGCCAGCGTCGACAGACAGCTTGCGACCTGGCGGCGCTTTCGCGCGAAAGTCGCCGCTTACGCACCGGCTCTCGACGATCGTTCGGGGGATTTGGCCGAGGCTTATCAATTGCGCTATCTGGCGCGTCGATTGGTGCGATCCGCGCAGCATCGACGCGGTCTGCGAATGATGGTCTCGGCGCTGGCGTTGCAGCCTCGGATCCTGCTCGAAGAACCTGTGCGGACGATGGTGACGCTTTGCGCCGCCACGGCGGGATGTCTGCTGCCCGAGGCGGTGTTGCAGCAAACCATGCGCCTCGCGCTCAATTTGCAGGCCAGAACCGCCGCGGCCCGATTCTAGCGACGCCTCGATCCAGCCCCGCGGCAACGCGTCGCCATGGGCAAACGCTCCAAGTCGCGCCCCGCGCTCGAATCGGCGATCGGGGTGCGCCTCCACCCTTCAGCGCACAGGGAGATCGAGGTCGACGGTTGCGGGGGCGTAAGACGGCGCCGGAGAAATCTCCTGACGCGGGAAGTCGCGCGGCGCGCGCGACGGCAAAATCGTCATCCGGACTCAGGCTCTGCGGCAATCGAGATCGAAGCTCATGAAAAATCCGCTTGCATTATTATCACGCGGCGACAATGATTTCCGGGCCGCGATTGCAAATCACCATTCTGATTCGCGCGACGTACGCCAGACGGTTGGATCGTAGACTGCGTCGATGAAAAAAGGGCAGCGAAAGTGGCGAAGCTCGAGAAGCCGATTGGCGCCTTGATGGCGGCGATGGTGCTGCTTTCCAGTTGCGCCAGAGGGAATAATCCGGAGAACCCTCCCACAGCGCTCTTCAGCCCCGAAATGGCCGCTTCCGGCCGAGACTACGATGGGCAAGTCGGCGGCGTCGCGCCGGGCGCCGACAGCGGCGAGCAATGTCCCGCGGCGGGGGCAGCCGGTTACATCGCGCCCCGTTCGCCCGGCGAGAGGTCCACGCCCAGCGAGCACATGCGTTATTCTCGCGGCGATCGCTTCAATGTGATGGTGCCCGGACTCACGGATTTTTCAGGGGATTACGCGATCAACGCGGACGGCATGGTCATCTTGCCCTTCGCGGGAGAATTCAGAGCCGTCGGCCTGACGAACGCGGAACTTTCCTCGCGCATCCAGGCCGCTTTCATCCGCGCCAAGCTCTTCAAAGGCGAAGGCGCGCGCGTCGCCGTGCGTCCGGTGCAATACGCGCCCATCAACATCTCCGTGTCCGGAGCCGTTTTCGTGCCCGGTCGCGCTGCGATCAACACCTCGACCGGCGACACGGGCGGCGGACCCAAATCGCCCGAGAAATGGGGCGACGCCCCGCTGGATCGACTCATCCCCTCCGCGATGCGGGCCGCCGGAGGCGTCACGCCCGACGCCGATGTTTCCGGCATCACGCTGATCCGGGACGGAAGGCGCTACCGCCTCGATTGGCGTGGCGCCTTCACTGGAGAAAGGGTCGACGACGTCCCGCTGATCGACGGCGACAAGATCGTCGTGCCGCACGGCCCCTGCTTCCAGTCGGGACTCGTCCGGCCGTCGCAGATCACGCCGCCGGGCATCCGCATCTTCCAGTCGAACCTCACTGTTCCGGCGACGAGCAATGCGAGTTCGAGCATCGGGCAGTATTCCGGCAGCCTTCCCTATGGAACGCGGTTCCTTCAGGCTCTGGCCTCCGCCAACTGCATTGGCGGCACGATGTCGACCAACGCCAACCGCCAAGCCATATTGGTCAGCCGCAATCCAAGAACCATGAGGACCGAGGTCACGCAGCGCTCAATCGAGGAATTGGTTCGAAGCGCGGACCGCGACGCGGTGAATCCGTTCATCATGCCCGACGACGCGATCGCCTGCTACGACAGCACGATCACCGAGTTCAAGGACGTGATGACCACGCTCACCGCCACCTTTACGGCGGGCACCACTTTCCGCACGCTCTCGGGATTCTGAGAGTTTTGGAGGGCGCGTCGCCCTCGCGCGCGGAAAAGCCGCGCCGGGCCTCCCATGCATGCGTTCAACTGGAGCCGAAGCGACAGCGCATCGGATGAAAAAACCGCCGACGCAGAGCTATCCCGATCACCACCAATCCCGGCCAGAACAAATAGGACAAAATCTCCAGATTTTCGCCGAAGGTGTAGAAGATCAAAATGACGACGACGCTGAGGGCGCAGCGCGCCACGCGGTCCGCCTGCGCCTTGAACAGCAGCTCGGCGATCGTGTAGACGAGCGGCAAAGCCAGCGCCAGAAAGCCGACCGCGCCCTTGACGAACAGCAGGCCCGCCCAGGAATGATGCGAGCCGATCGGCATGTGCTCGACGAGATGCGGTCCGGCCTCGATGACTCCGTGGCCGAAAATCGGAGCCTCGCTCTGCCAGCGCTGAATGGCGATGTCGCGCAGCAGTTTCCGCACCCGTGTCGAAGCGGCGCGCGCGCCATTGAACTTCTCCGTGAAGCTCGCGATCAGCTCCATGATCTGCGTGGTCGACAAAATCCCGACGATGGACATGACGGCCGTCGCGCCGACGACGAGCGGTCGCGTGAGATTGAAAAAGAGCACGCCGAAAGCCAGCACCCCCGGAATGGCGATCAGGGCAAGGCGCGAACTCGACATCACGCAAATGACGACGCAGGCGACGATGCCGATCCACTTCCACTTCGGGCTGCGATCGTAGAGCGCGAACACCAGGGATATGTTGGCGACGAAGGCGGCGGCGGGCGCCCAGGGCGCAAAGAAACTCCAGCGCAGATTGCCGTTGGTGTTGTCGATCGAATAGAGTTCGACGCGGAAAAAGTCCGGGCCGGGGCCGCCCACCACCTGCAACGGAGAGACATAGAGCGGGTGCGGCAAATGCAGCAGCGCCGATGCGACGAAGACCGGGACCAGCAGCAGGGTTTGCAGCGCCAGCTTGTTCGTGGCGCGGTAGATGATGGCCGGACGTATGCGCAGCATCGCGCCGACCCAGGGAAAGACGGCCATCAGCGCCCATCCCTTCGCCCATCCGATCGACGATTTCAGCATCAGCGGACCGCCGAGGCCAAAATTCATGTGCGCGGCGATCAGCGCGATCAGCATCGCCGCCATCGCGAGCCACCAAATGACGACGCCCGTCGGAATCCCATGCGGACGCGGCGCCCCCCCGGGCGCCAGACCGACGTATCGCTTGAGCGCGAACCAGGCGAGATACCAACCGACCACCGGCGCAACGATGTAGAGCGCGCCGACGAACCAAAACCCCCAGGTCCAGAGGATCGTCGTCCAGATCACCCGTTCTTCGTGATTTTCCGGATGGAGCTCAGGCGCCGCCACGATCCCAACTCTCGTTTCTCGGCGATGGCGACGTCGCGGCCGGTGGCCGCGACGCGCCGATCCAATGGGAAGGGACTTTTGAATTCCCTTTTATTTCGCGGCGCCCGTCGCCCGCCGCTTCACCTCGAGCCACAGCCGTCGAGGCCAAAAATCGATCAACGGATTGTAGCGAATGGGTCTCCCCGGCGTGTGGTAGTGATAGCGCCGCGCGGGCTTGACGTATTTTCGCCATTCCGCTTCCTGCACGTGCGGAAACTCCGCCGATCCGATGCGCTTGGCGATTCTCTTCGTCATCTGGGCCACGTCGCGGTCCCCATAGTGGCGGAAGAACAGTTCCTTCGAACCGCGACGCTTGTAGAAGAGATTTTGCGGAAAATTCCGATCGACCGCGACATCCCAAACGACGTCGGGATCGTTTCGAAACAGCCGATATTCCCGCCAATTGACGCGATAATATCGGCGGCGCAACTCTATCGACGTGCTGCGCGCGTCGCGCCCCGACTCGATGTCCGCGAGATCGCGATCGGTCACGTCGAAATTCACCATGTTCCCGCGAATGAAATCCGCGCCTTCTTGCGAGGCCCGCGCCATCGCGTCATGCGGATCCTCGTTGACGAATTCGTCCGCGTCGAGCCGCATCCACCAATCGTCCTTCGAGAGTTCGCGATGAAACGCGTTATAGCCGACGGCGCGCAACCCGTCGCTGAACGGCACCTCCAGCCGTCGATGCGCGACGACGCGCCCCTTCGTTCGCGATTCCAATTGCTGCATTTTCGCCCAAGTCTCGTCGCTCGACATATGGTCGAGCGCGATGATTTTGTCGCAATATTTCAACGCATGTTCTATGTTTTGCTCGATGATGTCGTCTTCGTCACGCGCGATCATCAGGCCGTAGAGCTTCTGCACGACCACATCCTCTCGAGTTTTTCGATTGCGGGACACCCGCCCGTCGGTTCGCCCGTCGGCGCCGTGGACGGCGCGAGTCGTTCCCACGCAATCCTCGTCGGCCCGGCTCCCGTGAACTTGCGTAACGTCACCTCCTTGCCAGGGCCTTACGCTCTTTCGTCGGAAGCGAGGCAATCCCGTGCGGAGTTGGGTCGAACTCCAAAATATTCCGTCGATCGGGACGAGCGGCGCTCTTTGGCGCGCCTGCCGCTGCACCGGGCCCGCCAGTCCGCCGCGAGGGCCGCCGCGAGGGCCTTGCGCCGTTGCAAGGAAGTCTTTACCTCTGCGTCCGATGATGAGCTCCCTTCGATCGCCCGGATCGGCCGCGGCTCTGGCTTGCGCAAATGACTGAGACGCTCGTCGTTTCCCCTCGCAACGGCCCTTCCTCCTTCAAAGGCTTCGTCGACCGCTTCAAGAAGCGTCCGATCGCCTGGCCGGAGCGCAATCATTGGAAGCGCTATGTGCTCGGCGCGCTCGTCTCCGTCGTCGGCGTCTGGTGCCTCTCGGCCGCCTATCTCCTGTTCACGCCGGCGCGCTACACGAGCAAATGGATATTCATCCTTCCGGGGTCCGGGGCGGGCGTTTCCGTTTCCTTGGAATCGATCGGTCAGACTTCTTCGCTCGCGGCTTCGCCCTTCTCTTCTTCGAGCCTTAGTCCAAAAGTCATCTATAAGGAGATTTGCAGCAGCGAGCGCGTGCTGAAGGAAGCCGCGACGGCGATGAACATGAAGATCGGCGAGTTCGGCGCGCCGCAAATCAAGCTCGTCGACGAAACCGCGCTGATGTTCTTCGAGATCAGCGGACGCACGGCCGAATTGGCGCAGAAGAAGGCCCTGACGCTGATCGACGTGTTCCAAAAACAATTGGATCTCTTGAGGCATGACGAGATCGAACAGCGCGCCACGAGCGTGCGCGTGACGATCCAGGAATATAAGCAAAACTTGCACGATGCGCGTCAGCACATTTTCGAAATGCAACAACGGAGCGGCCTGGTTTCCGTCGAGCAATTCAACGAGTCCGCCAACAGTCTCGAACAGACGCGCAAGAAGCTGTCCGAGGCGCGCGCCGAATTCGCCAGCCTCGACGGCGCCCATGCGGCGCTGGCGGCGCGTTTGGGCGTCGATGCGCGTCTCGCCGGCTTGGCCCTGAACTTGACGGCCGATCCCGTGTTCTCGAAAGCGCTGACGGACTACGCCGAACTGCGCTCGCTCGCCGCCGGACAGTCGCGGACCTTCGGCGAACGCAATCCGGTGCTGCTCCAGTCGCGCGCGAAACAGCAGGCGTCCCTGGATATCCTCAAGAATCTCTCGTCCAAGGCCGGCGTGACCGAAGGCGAATGGTCGCGGGTGACCAGCGTCTTGCTGTCGAAAGCGCGAGAGGATTTGCTGAAGGACATCGTGGCGGGCGAGGCGCAGCTCGAAGGCAAGCGTCGCGAGGTCGAGGCTCTCGAAAAGGACCTCGAACTCCTGGACCGCCGCGTCAAGGATCTGACGGCGAACGCCGCGCGCTTGGAGGATTTGAAGAAGGACCACATCATCGCGGAAGCGGTCTTTTCTTCCGCTCTCGCGCGTGTCGACACGAACAAAGCCGACATCTACGCGTCCTATCCCATCGTCCAGGTGCTGTCGCCGCCCGATCTACCCGAAAAGCGCTCGCAACCGCTTCCCATGCTCGCTCTCGGCGCCGGTGTGGTCGGATCGCTGTTGGCCATCGCCGCATGGACCCTGGCTTGGCTGCGCCAGCTCTTCGTCATGAAAAGCCGGAAGAAGGCGTAATTCCTTCGGACGACGCCGCGCCGCCCGGCGACGAGGCCGTCGCGGCGGCCAATCTCACCGCCGTGCGACGATCGTCGAAAGGTTCAACGAGTCGACGAAACACGAGCGACGATGGATCGAGGTCGCGTTGGGCTTCGAACCAACCGTCGCGCGCGGCTCCGGGATTCGCCTGATCGGCGCGAGAAGGACGCGGCGTGCGTGCATCGCGCTCTAATGGTGGTGTCCGCCGCCGCCGCCGCCGCCCAAGCCTTCGCCATAGCCGGGGGCGGCTTCGGGCTGGTCGGGGTAGCCGACGATCCTCCTTGGACCTCGTTTCTCGTCGGGCTTCGCCGCCTGCGTCTGCTTTGGATCCGGCGCCTGCGTCCGCGCCGCGCCCGTCGCTTGATTCCGCGTATGGGCTTTCGTCTGTTTGCGCGCCGAGCCTTTGCCCGTCTTCTGGGCCAAGGCCGCCGAGGCGCGCGGCTCGGCGCCGCCATCCGCCGCCTTCGACGTTTCGCAGGCGGCAAACACGAAAATTCCGACGAGCGTCAGGAGCGAGACGAGGTTCTTCATTTGCGATCCTTTCGAAGCTGGCGCGCACGCCGCCGGGCGTCGTGCGCGAAGTTGGGCCGAGAATTAGAAGGTGTAGGACGAGGTGACGCCCAAGAGACGCGAACCCGACGTCGAGATGCCGACGGTGGTCGGCGACGAGCTCGTGCCGGGCGACCATGAGGTCCAAGGCCGATTGTTGAAGAGATTCTTGCCCCAGAGCGTGACTTGGAAGCGCCGATCGTCGGTATGAAAGCCGAAGCCGGAGTCGAGCATCACATAGGCGGGCTGCCAATATTGGACGAGCGACCAGGGGTTCGTGTACTGCTGCTTGTCGAACCAGCTGGCGTTCGTATAGTGGAAGACCGTGTAGCTTTGCTCGCCGAGCCAGCCGCCGAGGCTCGCGAAAATGCGTCCAACCGGCACATGATAGGCGTAGCCGCCATTGACTTGCCACCAGGGCAGACCGGTGACGCGCGTGTTGGAGAGCGACAGCGTGGTGGGCGCGCCGGTGAAGGTCCAATCCGTCGGCGCCGGCGCATCCTTGTAGTCGACGTAGCGCGCCTCGGTATAGGCGCCGTTCAGATTGAGCGTGAGGTGCTCGACGGGCTCCCAACGCGTGACGAATTCGACGCCGCGCAGCCGCACGTGCGGCGCATTGCCGAGATGGGCCTGAGTGACGGTGACGGGCGACGTGGCGATGGTCCGCGTCTGGCTGATCTGGAAATTGAAGAGGTCAGATGATCGAGGCCGAGCAGCTGCAGGACGGTGGCGTGAACGTCGTAGGTGTCGACGGGATTCTCGACGGTCTTGAGTCCGATCTCGTCGGTCGCCCCATAGGTGAACCCGTGCTTGAGTCAGGTGAACCCGTGCTTGAGTCCGCCGCCCGCGAGCCACTGCGTATAGCCCCAGGGATTATGGTCGCGACCGTGGCCGCTTTGTCCATAGGAAGTGCGGCCGAACTCAGAGGTCCAGACGATGAGCGTTTCGTCGAGAAGTCCGCGTGTGGCGAGATCGGCCAGCAGGCCCGCGATGGGCTTGTCGACGGCTCGGGTTTGCGCCCCGTGGTTCTCTTCGAGCCTGCGATGCGCGTCCCAATTCTTGTTGTCGTCCGAGATGCTGTCGACCGGACCCGAAACGACCTGAGTGAAGCGCACGCCGCGTTCGAGGAGACGCCTCGCCCGCAGCAGCGCGGTTCCATAGTCCTGCGTCGCTTCGTCGGTGAGCCCGTAAAGCTCCCTCGTCGCCGCGGACTCCTTGGCGATGTCGACGGCCTCCGGCGCCGAAGACTCCATTCTATAGGCAAGTTCGTAGGAACGCGTGCGCGCCTGAAGTTCGGTGTCGGACGGCAAGTCCGCCGATCGATGCTCGTTCAGCCTGGCCAGCAGATCGAGATTGTCGCGCTGCTGCGCGGCCTGAATCAGCTCGGGCTGTTTGAGATTGAGAATGGGCGACGCGCCCGGGCGGAAGGGCGTTCCCTGATAGACCGCGGGCAGGAAGCCCGAGCTCCAGTTCACCGAGCCGCCGCGCGGCTCCCGCTTGCCGCTGTAGAGCACGACATAGGGCGGCAGATCCTGATTTGCGGAGCCGAGCGCATCGGTCACCCAGGCGCCGAGCGAGGGGCGGCCCGGCGTGACGTCATGGCGCCAAAACGGTCCTCTGCGGGGCCAAAGGGGACTGACGCCAAAAAGCGCACAGTCGTTAAAGCATATATCTCTAGTGTTATTATAGAGTAAATAGGGATGACCCCAGCGGCTTCCAGGCCTTCTAAAGCCCACAGAAGCGCTCCCCCTTGACTGAAGAAATTAATATCATACTATATTGCTATGATTCAAATCCCGCTGAGGCAGGGCCGCGATGAAATCGGAAAGCATGCCCGCGCGCGCCGCGAGAGGTCGTCCGTCGATCGCGCTGCCTCTCGCCGAGCCGGTTCTCGAGACCGCTTCGCTCGGTCAAGTCGCGAGTTTCGCGGCTCTCGCGGGAGGCGGCGCAGTATGTTGGTCCATCGCCTACGCCGAGGTGACGCGGGTGGTCATCCGTTTGCTCAACGTGGAGCTGGCCTCGCAAATTTTCGCTGCGGCGATGTGATCCACAGGTTTCGCGCCTTCGACTTTTGCCTGGTTCCCCCGCACTTTTTGGCTCCCGCCGCGGGCCGCCGGCGTCCGCCGGCATCGCGGGCGGCCCGCTGAACCGGGCCCTTTTCGTCACGTGCGCCGGTTCCCGTTTCGCTCGAAGGGCCCATGAGCCACAGGCGCGATGGAAGGCGACGGGCGCCCTCGCTCAGCCCGCGGCGCGGCGGACGAGACACGCGACATTCTCCAACCCTCGTCGACTCGCCCCGGCTCCGCTGGACGCGCGCCATGGCCGCGCCGGAAAAAAACTCGACCCCCAAAAAAATTCGAACCCCAAGCGCGACAATCCCCACGCTATGATAATATGATACGCCGCAGGCCACGCGTTGGAGCCGTCGTCGATGGAGTCTTTGATCGCACTGGAGCACAGCTTTTGGCTGGTCCCGGTGGAGCCCCTGAAGTCCCGACTGCGCGCCTTGATTTCGAGCTTGGCGCAATCCTGCGACGCCGTCGATTTCGAGCCGCATGTGACCCTCTGGTGCGGGGCTTCCAACGACGAAAGCAGCAAAAGGACGGCCCTGGCTCTCGCCGATCGCTTTTCGGCCGCGGAGCTCGCGCCCACGACGATCGGTCACACGGACGAATATACGAAGAGCCTCTTCGTCCAGTTCGCGCCTTCGCCGGTCGCCGAGGCGATGTTCGAGGCCATTGGGCGCTCGAGCGCCGCGCCGTCGGCCTATCGGCTCCAGCCGCATTTGAGCCTCGTCTACAAGGGGCTGCCGCTGGAGACGAAGCGGAGCATTTGCGAAACGCTCGAACTTCCGCAGGGGCCGTATCGTTTCGATCGGCTGCGGGTGATCGAGACGGAAATTCCGCTGATGCGGAGCGCGCAGATACGCAAGTGGCGCGAGGTGTTCGATTGCGCGCTGAGGGCGGAGTTCGCCGACGGCCGGCCGAAGTAACGCGAAAGCTCATGAGGGAAAAATGGCGCGCGAAGCCCGCTTCTACCTTGGTCATGCCGTCAGAGATCAAATCGAAGATACGGGATGGTTTCTCGGCCAGTTCGTGCCGCGAGAGGCGGGGTTGCGACATCAGACCGGCGCCGAGCTGAAATGGGGCATGCACAAGGATGGCGAGCGACGATCGGCGCCCTGGGCGACCGAGGCGTCCACCACCGTGGCCGTTCTGATCGAAGGGGCCATGCGGCTCGAGTTTCACATGGGCGGAACGCCGCAAGTGGTCACGCTCGACAAGCAAGGAGATTATGTCGTCTACGGTCCCGAGGTCGTGCACTCTTGGGAAGCGATCGGCGACACCGTCGTTCTGACCGTTCGCTTTCCTTCCGTGGAAGTCAAAACTCCTCGGACGGCGAATGAAAGCCCCAAACGCTGAAATGGCGCCTCGAACGCATTCGCATGGCGAAAGGTGAGCATGAGCATGTCGATGGAAACACAGATTCGTCGCGCGCCGATCGGCGGATCGCAAGCCGAAGTCGCGGTGATTTTGACCGTAATCGTCTCGTCCTACAACACGAGGCGGCTGCTGCTCGACTGTCTGGCGTCGATTTACGCCAATCCGCCGAGCGAGCCTTATGAGATCGTCGTGGTCGACGACGCGTCGCGCGACGGGTCGAGCGCCGCGGTGCGCGCGGCCTATCCAGAAGTTCGTCTCTTGGTGAATGAAGCAAATCAACATTACACGCATTCGAACAACCGCGCCATCGGGCAGGCGCGCGGGCGCTTCCTGCTGTTGTTGAACAGCGACACCCTCGTTTTGCCGAACGCCCTCGATGAGATGATTGGCTTCTTGAAGTCGCGACCAGCGTGCGGCGTCGTCGGTTGCAAGTTGCTCAACGAGGACATGACGCTTCAATGGTCGGTGAAATCCTACCCCGGCCTGGGCTCCGCGCTTTTCGGGGCGCGCTCTCCCATCACCCGCTTCTTTCCAAACAACCCTTTTTCCCGCAAATATCTGCCGCAGCTGCAAGAAAATCTATCGAAGCCGCTTTTGCTGAAAGAAGGCTTCGTCTCGGGGGCCGCCTCGATGATCCCGCGCGCCGTGGTCGATGAGATAGGGCTTTTGGATCCGATTTTTTTCTACCATGTCGATGCGGACTATTGTAAGAGAATAACCGAAGCTGGCTATGAATGCTATTATTTGCCTTCGGCGTCGATCATTCATTTGGAGCATCGGGGCGGCACGATGGTGAATACGAGATCCCGATTTCGCGCGCTGCTGATGTTCGAACTTTATAATTATGCTTGGTATAGAAAACACCTCAATAAGTCCAGCAAATATCTGATGGAGCCCGTCGTGATATTCGGCCTTGGCGCTCACTTCCTCGCCTCGGCTTTCGTATTGTCCGTCAAGGAAGTCGCGTCGAAATTCGACCGCGGCGCTGCTCCATCGGCAAAATGAGCCGTTTCGTCCCGCTTCATGGCTGTTTCTTGCGCCTTGCGTCGCGGGCGGGAGATTATGCCCGAAAACCTGCCGCTCGGTCGGAAGGCCCGTGCGGGCGGTCTCGCGGAGCCGCCCGCCTGCCGAACGTCGACGGCGGTCGACGAAAAGCGGCGATCCAAGAGCCTGGGGCGACCGGCGGCGCGCGACGCAAGCGAACGCCGTCGCAAGAGAGTCGCAGAAAAAAGCGCTTGCCTTATCCTTGCGCCGCGACAATCATTCCCGTGGTCGCGCATAGCGATACCGATCGTAGCGCTCCTCCAATCGAGAGTGTCGCAACATCGTTCCATTCCAGAGGTCTCAGCCGGTGAAAGAGATGGCAGGCGGTCGTTCCCAGGCTCTGCTGAGCGGCGTGCCCCTGGTGGAATCCCCCTTCTTCCATGAAACTCTGGCCGAACTGGAGTTGGACGAGCCGACGAAGGCCGCGGCGCGGAGCCTCCACGAGCACGGCTGGGCCGTCATCGATTTCCCCGAGCCGGAAATGGACGCGGTCGCCGAGCGCATCAAAAACGCGCTGCATTGCCGTTACGATTGGGAGCGTTGGCGTGCGGAGGGTTGGCGGAACAACGACGGTTTGCGCATCCAGGATGCGTATAAATTCAACGCCGACGTTCGGCGGATCGCCGCCAACCCGCGGATTCTCGCGCTGTTGTCCACACTTTACGGCCGGCGGGCGTGGCCGTTCCAGACGTTGAACTTCCCGGTCGGCACGCAGCAGCATTTCCATTCGGATTCGCTGCATTTCAGCTCGGCGCCGGAACGCTTCATGTGCGGAGTCTGGGTGGCGCTCGAGGATGTCGGCCCGACGCAAGGTCCGCTCGAATATTATTCGGGCACCCATAAGTGGCCGATCTACGTCAACGAGCACATCGGCTACTGCCGGGCTGACGAGCGCGGTCCGCCGAGCCAGAAGCCCTTCGAAGATTTGTGGGCCGCGCTCGTCCGCACGGGGGGCATAAGGCCCACGCATTTCCACGCCAAGAAGGGCCAGGCGGTGATTTGGGCGGCGAACCTGCTGCATGGCGGCTCGCGGCAGAGCGATCCGACGCTGACCCGCTGGTCGCAGGTCACCCATTATTATTTCGACGGATGCAGTTACTTCACGCCGATTCTGAGCGATCCATTCTACGGCCGCATCTACTTCCGCCGGCACCGCGACATCGCCACCGGCGAATGGATGCCGAATGTCTATTCCGGCCGTCGGGTTCCCTCGTCCTTCGTCTGGCCGAACATCGTCAAATGCTTTCCAAAGCACGACCTTTGGAGCCGAGCGCTGCGCAAATTCGGCGCGCGCGGAGCCGACTGACAACCAGAAAGAGGGGTCCCGCGTTCCCGGGTCGTCGAGCTTTCGATGATGCGGCGGGCGGAAAGCGCGCCGAAAGGGGACGGGCGGAAGCCGCTGCTTGGACCGAAGCGAATCAACTTTTGCGGTAGTTTATAAATTGGCGCAACCTATGAGGGAGACTTGTCCGCGCTTTGATGTTAGCGTCGCGCCGACTCACAGCGTGATTCGGCCGGTCGCCGACCCCGAGTCGGGCCGCATGCGACCGCCTGGGCGGCGCCGCGAAGCAACCCGAAAGGAGCATTGTCGCCATGACGAAGCCAAGACCAATCCATCGTTCCGTCGCTCGGAGGCCGACGCTCTCGGCCGCCGCCGCGACCGGCCTGTTCCTCGCCGCATTGGGTTTCGCCTCGGTCGCGACGGCGCAGGACCAGCCGGCGAAGAAGCCGGCGGCGCCCGCGGCGGCCAAGCCCGCGGCGCAAGCGCAAGCGACGCCCTTCGCGGCGGTCGAACAGGCGAAGAAGGCCGGCGCCGGCTGCCTTCCCGCGCTCACGGACATTTCGCGCATCACCCTCGACAGCGGACATACCGCCGTGTCGACTTGGAACAAGGACGCGCCGAGCCAGCGCTCCTTTTCCGCGCTGAATTTCCTCAAATACGAAAACCAGCCCGTCTCGCCGCGATCGCTGGCGCTCGTCACCGTGTCGCCGACGCCCGCCAACCACTGCGACGCCGCCAGCATGCGCATTCAACCGTCCAAATTGAGCTGTCAGGAGATATCCGCGGGCCTCGCCAAACAGAACGGCCCGGCGCCCCAGGCGATCGACGACGTTCTGATGTACCCGCCCACCCAAGCCGGCCAGCGCCTGATCTTGATGCCGGCGGCGGCGGGCTGCGTCGTCGTCTCCACGGGCTCCTACTACGGCCCGTGAGGTTCGCCGCGTCGCGCCGAGCAACTTCTTAGGGGAGCGCCAAGCGATCCCTTTTTTCGTTGCGCCGCCATCCTCGACGGCGCCGAAGCGGCGGGCCTCTCCCAAGCCGCGACACTCCCGCTCACTTTTTCTCCCGCTCGAGGGTCGCCGTGATCGCCTCGGCGAAGCCCGAACCGCTGATCGTGGCGTCGACCGCCTGAGGGGCGCCCGCGCCGCCCGGCGCGGCCGCCTCCTCCTGCCGCGGCAGCGCGAAATGCACGCCGAGCGCGCCGCCGGAGCTGAGCGCCGCGACGAAGCCGGGGTTCAACCGCAGCACCGTCGTGCAGGCCACGGCATCGCAATCTACGATGCGCAGCCGCGTCGGCGCCTCGGGGCGCTTCGCCTTGTCGCCCTTGTTGGCCGCAGCGACCGGCGCGGCGGAAACCTCCACGCCTTGCTGGCGTAGGACGGCGAGCGGCAATCTCAGCATTGCGGCGGGGACGCCGTCGTCGCTCGTCGTCACGACGATCGACAATTGCACGCGCCCCTCCTTGTCCTTTCCCTGACCGAACAGGCTGCAAAACCGCTGCTTCAGACGCGGAATCTCGTCGCAGACGGCTTCCCACTCCTTGAACGCGCCCCTGAGCCGGCGCACCTCGCCTTCCTTGAAGACGCTGTGATCGATGGCCGGACTGGCGAATCGTTCCGCGCCCTGCGCCCGCCCCGTCTCGACGGGCGTCGAGGCGAGGCAGAGGAACACGACGAACTTCGCGGCTTTCGAGCAAAAACTGGCGCGTCGCATGACGGTCCTTTCGAGTGTTTTCGAGCGAAGTGGGAACCGGTTCGCGTGAAGAAAACACGATGAGGCGAGGAATCGAGAGAGTTTCCGTTTCGATCCGAAACGGAAACTCTCTCGGGTTGATCACGGGAAGGAGTAGGACGCGCCGCCGACGAGGCCGAAATCGGGTCTCGTCGCCGCCGGCGTGAAGGTCGCCGAGGCGTTGATGCGCCACTTGCCGTCGTCCGACGTATGGGCGGCGCCGGCCGCGAAGCCGAACTGCCCACGATAGTAGCCGGTCGCCGCGCCGACCGTGTATTTGCCCGGCCGGTCGTCGTAACGCAGCCCCGAAGCGGCGAGAGCCAGCGCCGTTCCGCCCGCGGCGCGCTTGTCGTTGGCGCTGATCTGGCCCTGCAGGTTCTGGAACCCTTGGTTGACCATCGCCGAGAGATTGTTGAAGCCGCTCTGCGTCGCTTGCGCCACGCTGTAGAGCTGACCGCCGTTCACCGCCTGCGTCGAATTCGGCGCGACCGCGCCGGACGCGACATTCGTCAAGGTCACAGGCGCGCCGCCGCCGCCCGACTGCTTGAAGGCGAAGGTGTTGGAGGTCGGCGAGGTGAAGGCGCCCGGCAGCTGCGCGACATTCGCCGCGTCGGTCGCGGCGACGCCGGCGGCGACGTTGTGCAACACCACCGGCCCCGCGGCGGCGCCGACCAAGGTCACGTCCTGCGAAGGATTGTACCCATTCGCCGTCGTCGGCGCGGCCGCCGTCGAATATTGCAGCGGTGCGCCCGTCTGCACCCCGTTTATCGCGGCGCCGACATTGTTGTAGCTGCTGCTTCCGACCGAATAGCTCGGCGCGGAAAGCTTGCCGGTCGCGGGGTCGTAGGTGGTTCCGCCGCCGAGCGCCGCCGCCGCCGTCTGGCCGAGCTGACCGCTCTGCGCGCCGACCGCGTTGACCGCCTGGTTCGTCGCATAGAGCTGCGAACCGTTGACCGCATCCGTGGAAACCGCCGTCAGCTGGCCCGCCGCCACATTGGTGAGCGTGCGCTCGGCGCCCAGGGAGCCGACGCTGACCGTGCTCGTCGGAGCAGCGCCGGCGAAGCCGTAGTTCTGGCCGTTGATCGTCGTCCCCGCGGTTCCGACCGCGGCCGATGTCGTGGAGCCGGATCCCAGCGCCACGTCGCCGGCGTTGTTGGCGAGGGCCTTCGGGCCGACCGCGACGGAGTTCGTCCCCAGCGCCTGACCGTCGGCCCCCGTCGAATTGGCGTGGAAATATTTGATCCCCCCGCCGTTGACCGCCGAATTGAGCGTCGTCAGGCTGGTGTCGACGGCGCCGAGCGCGCCGCCGACGTTGTCGTATGTCCCGCCCTGGACCGTGTAGCTCGGCGCCGTCACCGCGCCATTGGCGCCGACGCCCGCGCCGCCGCCGAGCGCCGAGGCGACCGAGTTGGAGGCAGTGTAGAGTTGCGATCCGTTCACCGCGTCGGTGGAAGCCGCAGTCACGGCGCCCGGCGCGACGCCGGTCAGCGTGCGCGGCCCCGCGGTTCCGGCGATGTTCACGCTGGTTCCGCCGGTCGTCGCGCCGACCGTGATCTGGCCCGCGCTCGGCGCGCCGCCGACCTGCTGCACGAGGCCGATCGAACCGCCGGCGATGCCGCTCGTCAGATTGGCGACGTTTTGATTGGTGGCGTCGAGCTGCGCGCCGTTCACGGCCTGCGTCGAGGTCGGGTTCAGCGCCCCCGCCGCGACGTTGGACAGCGTCACCGGTCCCGCCGCCGCGCCGACCAGCGTCACGTTCTGCGACGGGTTGAGGCCGTTCGCCGTGGTCGGATTGGCCGCCGTCGCATATTGCAGCGGCGCGCTCGTCTGCAGCGCGCCGATCGCGCCGCCGACATTGTCGTAGGTCGAGCCGCCGACCGCGTAGGAGGGCGCGCTGACCTGGCCCGTCGCCGGGCTGTAGGTCGCGCCGCCGCCGAGATTGCTGGCGACGCTGGCGCCGAGGCCGTCGACGCCCTGCGAGACCGAGAAGAGCTGCGAACCGTTGACGGCGTCGGTCGAACTCGCGGAGAGCACGCCCGCCGCGACGTTCTGGATCTGCCGCTCGGCGCCGGCGACGCCGACCGAGACGACGCCGCTGGCGGTCTTGGCGACGCCCGCCGCCGTGCCGCCATAGAGCGCGGTGAGGCCGACGTTCGGCGCGCCCGTCACGCTGCCGGAGCCGAGTGCGACGTCGTTGGCGTTGGCGGCGACGGCGTTGGGGCCCATGGCGAGGCTGTCCGTCCCCAGCGCCTGACTGTCGGGCGCCATGGAGTTGGCGTGGAAATATTTGATGCCGACCGTATTGATCGCGGTGAGCGCCGAACCCACGTCGCCGACCGTGCTCGTCGTGCCGTTAGCGTTATAGACGGCATAGCTCGGCGCCGTCAGCGCGCCATTGGCTCCGACCCCGGCCCCGCCGCCGAGCGCCGAGGCGACCGAGGCGTTGGCGTTGTAGATCTGCGAACCGTTGACCGCGTCGCTGGAGGCCGCGCTCACCGCGCCGTTCGCCACGCCGGTCAATGTGCGCGCCCCCGCGATTCCGGCGAAATTCACGCTGGTTCCGCCGGTCGCCGCGCCGACCGTGATCTGCCCATTGCCCGGCGCGCCGCCGATCTGCTGCACGAGACCGGCCGTGCCATTGGCGATGTTGTTGATCGACTGATTGGTCGCATAGAGCTGCGATCCATTCACCGCGTCCGTCGAGGTGGCGCTGAGCGTCCCCGCCGCGACATTATGCAGGCCCACCGGCCCCGCCGCCGATCCGACCAGCGTCACGTCCTGCGATTGGTTGAGGCCGTTCGCCGTCGTCGGATTCGCCGCCGTCGAATATTGCGCCGGCGCGCCCGTCTGCAACGCGCCGAGCGCCTGGTTGACGTTGTTGTAGCTCGACCCGCCGACGCTGAAGCTCGGCGCCGTCACCGTGCCGTTCGGCGCGACCGAAGCCCCGCCGCCCAGCGCATTGGCGAGGCCCGTCCCTTGCGTCTGCGAAGCCGTGTTCAGCGCCGTCAGCGCCGCGCCGACGTTGCTCTGCGTTCCGCCCGCCACATTGTAGGTCGGCGCCGACACCTGGCCCGTCGCCGGATTATAGGTCGAGCCGCCGCCAAGGCCCGAAGCCGTCGTCGCGCCCAGCGCATTGACGTTGGTCCCGAGCGAGTTCAGCGCCGTATTGGTCGAATAGAGCTGCGAACCGTTGACCGCATCCGTGGAAACCGCCGTCAGCTGGCCCGCCGCCACATTGGTGATCTGGCGTTCCGCGCCCGGCGCGCCGACCGAGACCACGCTCGACGGAGTCGCGCCGGCGAAGGCGTAGTTCGCGCCGTTGATCGTCGTCCCCGCCGTCGGATTGGCCGCCGCCGTCACGCTGCCCGAGCCGAGCGCCACGTCGTTGGCGTTGTTCGCCACCGCGTTCGGCCCGATGGCGACGGAGCCGGCGCCCAGCGCCTGACTGTCCGGCGCCGTGGAGTTGGCGTGGAAATATTTGATGCCGGCCGAATTGATCGCGGTCAGCGCCGAACCCACGTCATTGACCGCGCTCGTCGTGCCGTTCGGGTTGAAGACCGTGAAGCTCGGCGCCGTCAGCGCGCCATTCGCGCCGACGCTCGCGCCGCCGCCCAGCGCCGCGGCGACCGAGGCGTTGGCGGCGTAGAGTTGCGATCCGTTCACAGCATCGGCGGAAGCGGCGCTCACCGCGCCAGGCTGCAGCCCGGTCAGCGTGCGCGCTCCGGATGTCCCGGCGATGTTCACGCTGGTTCCGCCGGTCGCCGCGCCGACCGTGATCTGGCCGTTGCCCGGCGCGCCGCCGACCTGTTGCACGAGGCCCGACGTGCCTTTGGTGAGGTTGGTGACGTTCTGGTTCGTGGCGTAGAGTTGCGAACCGTTGACCGCGTCGCTCGAGGCCGCGGTCAGCGCGCCCGGCGCGACGTTGGAGAGCGTCACCGGCCCCGGCGCGGCGCCGACCAGCGTCGCATTCTGCGACGGGTTGAAGCCGTTCGCCGTCGTCGGAGCCGCGGCCGTCGAATATTGCAGCGGCGCGCCCGATTGCAAGGCGCCGAGCGCCGAATTGACGTTGTTGTAGCTCGTTCCGCCGACGTTGAAGCCCGGCGCGGTCACCGTTCCGTTCGGCGCGACGAACGCGCCGCCGCCCAGCGCATTGGCGAGACCCGTGCCTTGCGTCTGCGAGGCCGTGTTCAGCGCCGTCAGCGCCGCGCCGACGTTGTTCTGCGTGCCGCCCGCCACGTTGTAGGCCGGCGCCGACACCTGACCCGTCGCCGGATTATAGGTCGAACCGCCGCCGAGACCCGAGGCCGTCGTCGTCCCCAGAGCGTTGACGTTGGTCCCGAGGCTGGTGAGCGCCGTATTGGTCGCGAACAGCTGCGAGCCGTTGACCGCATCGGTGCTCGTCCCTGTCAGCTGACCCGCCGCGACATTGGTGATCTGCCGCTCGGCGCCGCCCGCGCCGACCGACACCACGCTCGACGGCGTCGCGCCGGCGAAGGCGTAATTCGCGCCGTTGATGGTCGTCCCCGCCATCGGATTGGCCGCCGCCGTCATGCTGCCCGCGCCGAGCGCAACGTCGTTGGCGTTGTTGGCGACGGCGTTCGGCCCGATGGCGACGGAGCCCGCGCCCAGCGCCTGGCTGTCCAGCGAGGTCGAATTGGCGTGGAAATATTTGATCCCCGTCGAATTGATCGCCGTCAGCGCCGAGCCCACGTCGTTCACCGTGCTCGGCGCGCCATTCGCGCCATAGACGGTGTAGCTCGGCGCCATCAGCGCGCCGTTCGGCGCGACGCCCGCGCCGCCGCCGAGCGCCGCGGCGACGTTCTGATTTGCGCCGTAGAGCTGCGAACCGTTGACGGCGTCGGTCGAGGTCGCCGTGACCGTTCCATTCGCCAGATTGTGCAGCCCCACCGGCCCGGCGGCCTGGCCGACCAGCGTCACGTCCTGCGACGGATTGAGGCCGTTCGCCGTCGTCGGATTTGCGGCGGTGGAATATTGCGCCGGCGCGCCCGTCTGCAGAGCGCCCAAGGCCGAATTGACGTTGTTGTAGGTCGAGCCGCCGACGTTGAAGCTCGGCGCCGTGACCGTGCCGTTCGGCGCGACCGCTGCGCCGCCGCCGAGCGCATTGGCGAGGCCGGCGCCTTGCGTCTGCGCTGCGGTGTCGAGCGCGCCGAGCGCCGCGCCGACATTGTTCTGCGTTCCGCCCGCGACGTTATAGCTTGGCGCGGACACCTGTCCCGTCGCCGGATTGAAAGTGGAGCCGCCGCCAAGACCCGCCGCCGTGGAGACTCCGAGCGCATTGACGCCACTCGAGACCGCGAAGAGTTGCGAACCGTTGATGGCGTCGGTCGACGCAGCGGAGATCACGCCCGCGGCGACGTTCTGAATTTGGCGCTCGGCGCCCGCCGCGCCGACGGACAGCACGCCGCTGCTCGCCACGGCGACTCCCGCCGCCGTTCCGCCGTAGAGCGCGGTCGTTCCAGTGTGGGCCGCAGCGGTGATGGAGCCCGCGCCGAGCGCCACGTCATTGGCGTTGCCGGCCGCCGCGCCGGAGCCGAACGCGATGGCGTTGACGGCCGAGGCGTTCGCCGTGTCTCCCAACGCAAGGGCGCCCGCGGCCCCCGCCGTCGAAGCATTGCCGAGCGCCAGAGCGCCCTGCCCCGCGGCGCCGTTGCCGGCGCCGAGCGCGACAGCGCCCTGACCGTTCGCGGTATTGTTGGCGCCGATCGCCAGAGCGCCGGTTCCGGTCGCGGAATTCGGATCGCCGATCGCCACGGCGCCGTCGCCGCTCGCCGTCTGCCGATTGCCGATCGCCACGGCTCCCGAACCCGAAGCCGCCGAAGACTTGTAGCCGACGGCGACCGAACCCGCCCCCGCGGCGGCAACGACCGTCGAGCCGTCACCCGCCGCGAAGCTCGAAGCCGCCCCGGCGCTGGAGCCATTGCCGATCGCCGTGGCGCTGGCCGCCGTGGCCGAGGCGCCCGCGCCATAGGCCGAGGAATTCGCGCCCGAGGCGCTGGCGCCCGCGCCGGAGGCGATCGCGCTCGGACCCGAGGCGATAGTCGCCGGGCCGATCGCGACGCTGTCCGTTCCGAGCGCCTGGCTGTCGGCGAGCGTCGACGTGGCGTGGAAATATTTGCTGACCGCGCCGCCGGTCGCGAGCGCGCTCAAGGCCGAGCCCACGTCGTTGTAGGTCGCGCCGGCGATCGAATAATTCGGCGCCGTAACCTGGCCCGTCGCCGGATTGAAGCTCGCGCCGCCGCCGAAATTATTCGCGACGGAGGTCAGACCCGCATTGATCTGCGAACCGTTGACGGCGTCGGTCGAGGTCGCGAGCAGCGCCCCCGGCGCGACGTTGTGCAGGCCCACCGGCCCGGCCGCCTGGCCGACCAGGGTCACGTCCTGCGACGGGTTGAAGCCGTTCGCCGTCGTCGGCGCGCCCGCCGTCGAATATTGCAGCGGCGCGCCCGTCTGCAGCGCGGCGATGGCCCCGCCGACGTTGTTCTGCGCCGTGCCTCCGACATTGTAGCTGGGCGCCGACACCTTGCCGGTCGTCGGGTCATAGGTCGAACCGCCGCCCAATCCCGAGGCCGTCGTCGTTCCCAGCGCATTGACGCCGCTCGCCACGCCAAAGAGCTGCGAACCGTTGATCGCGTCGGTGCTCGTCGCCGAGATCACCCCCGCCGCGACGTTGTTGATCTGCCGCTCATTGCCCGCCGCGCCGACCGAGACCACGCCCGAGGCCGACTTGGCGACGCCCGCCGCCGTCCCGCCATAGAGCGCCGTCGTTCCCGTATTGGCCGCGGCGGTCGTCGCGCCCGCGCCGAGCGCTACGTCATTGCCGTTGTTGGCGGCGGCGTTCGGGCCGATCGCCACCGAATCCGTCCCCAGCGCCTGGCTGTCCGGCAGAACCGAATTGGCGTGGAAATATTTCGACACGGAGGCGCCGCTCGCCAGCGCGTTCAGCGCCGTCTGCACGTCGCCGTAATTCGTCGCGCCCGTCGTCGGCAGCGTCAGCGACGCCGTCACCTGACCCGTCGCCGGATTGAAGGCCGAGCCGCCGCCCAGACTCGTCGCCACCGAAGTCAGCCCGGTGTTGATCTGCCCGCCGTTCACCGCCTGCGTCGAGGCCGGGGCGAGCGAACCCGCCGCCACGTTCGAGAGCGTCACCGGTCCCGCCGCCGCGCCGACCAGCGTCTGATTGTTGGACGGCGCGAAGCCGTTCGGCGTCGTCGGCGCCCCCGCCGTCGAATATTGCACCGGCGCGCCCGATTGCAGCGCCGCGATGGCCCCGCCGACGTTGGTCTGCGCGGCTCCGCCGACGTTGTAGGACGGCGCCGACACCTTGCCGGTCGTCGGATCATAGGTCGAACCGCCGCCGAAATTGGCCGCCGTCGTCGTCCCCAGCGCGTTGACGTTGGTCCCGAGACCGATCACGGCCGTGTTGGTCGAAAAGAGCTGCGAGCCGTTGACTGCATCGGTGCTCGTCGCCGTCAGCCGGCCCGCCGCGACATTTGTGATCTGCCTCTCGGCGCCGCCGGCGCCGACCGAGACGACGCTCGACGGCGTCGCGCCGGCGAAGGAGTAGTTCGTCCCGTTGATCGTCGTCCCGGCCGTCGGATTGGCCGAAGCCGTCACACTGCCCGCGCCGAGCGCGATGTCGCCGGCGTTGTTGGCAACCGCGTTCGGGCCGATGGCGACGGAGCCCGCGCCCAGCGCCTGGCTGTCCGGCGAGGTCGAGTTGGCGTGGAAATATTTGATGCCGGTCGAATTGATCGCCGTCAGCGCCGAGCCGACATCGCTCACCGTGCTCGTCGTCCCGTTTGGATTGTAAACGGTGTAGGAGGGCGCCGTCAGCGCGCCGTTCGGCCCGACGCCCGCGCCGCCGCCCAGAGCCGATGCGACGTTCTGGTTCGCGCCAAAGAGCTGCGCGCCGTTGACGCCGTCGGTCGAGGTCGCCGAAACCGTCCCGGCCGCCACGTTGTGCAGGCCCACCGGCCCGGCCGCCTGGCCGACCAGGGTCACGTCCTGCGACGGGTTGAAGCCGTTCGCCGTCGTCGGCGCGCCCGCCGTCGAATATTGCAGCGGCGCGCCCGTCTGCAGCGCGGCGATGGCCCCGCCGACGTTGTTCTGCGCCGTGCCTCCGACATTGTAGCTGGGCGCCGACACCTTGCCGGTCGTCGGGTCATAGGTCGAACCGCCGCCCAATCCCGAGGCCGTCGTCGTTCCCAGCGCATTGACGCCGCTCGCCACGCCAAAGAGCTGCGAACCGTTGATCGCGTCGGTGCTCGTCGCCGAGATCACCCCCGCCGCGACGTTGTTGATCTGCCGCTCATTGCCCGCCGCGCCGACCGAGACCACGCCCGAGGCCGACTTGGCGACGCCCGCCGCCGTCCCGCCATAGAGCGCCGTCGTTCCCGTATTGGCCGCGGCGGTCGTCGCGCCCGCGCCGAGCGCTACGTCATTGCCGTTGTTGGCGGCGGCGTTCGGGCCGATCGCCACCGAATCCGTCCCCAGCGCCTGGCTGTCCGGCAGAACCGAATTGGCGTGGAAATATTTCGACACGGAGGCGCCGCTCGCCAGCGCGTTCAGCGCCGTCTGCACGTCGCCGTAATTCGTCGCGCCCGTCGTCGGCAGCGTCAGCGACGCCGTCACCTGACCCGTCGCCGGATTGAAGGCCGAGCCGCCGCCCAGACTCGTCGCCACCGAAGTCAGCCCGGTGTTGATCTGCCCGCCGTTCACCGCCTGCGTCGAAGCCGGGGCGAGCGAACCCGCCGCCACGCCGTTGACCGCGTTGCCGCCCAGATTGATCGTCGAACCCGCCGTCTGCGTCAGGCCCGACGAAGTGATCGTCCCGGCGAAGGTCGGATTGTCCGCGAGCTGAACTTGGATCTGGCCCGTCGCCGAATTGGCGTAGGTCTGCACGTTGGCCGACGAATAGGTTCCCGCCGTCGGAGCCGCCGTCGAGAAGCCGGTCGTCACGCCCGTCGTCGTCGTCGCGCCGACGATCGGCAGCGTCTTGCCCGGCGCGACGTTGAACGCCGTCCCCGAATTGCCCGAGAAGTTCAGGCCGAGGCCTGCTTCCGTGCTTAGCGCCCCCAGCGCCGTGCCGACGTCGTTGTAGGTCCCGCCCGCGACGGTGTAGGACGGCGCGGACACTTTTCCCGTCGCCGGGTTGAAGGTCGAGCCGCCGCCGAAATTCGACGCCGTCGCGGTTCCCAGCGCGTTGACATTCGTGCCGAGGGCGGTGACGGCGGCGTTGGTCGAATAGAGCTGCGAGCCGTTGACCGCGTCGGTCGAGGTCGCCGTCAGGCGGCCCGCCGCGACATTGGCGATCTGCCGCTCCGCGCCGCCCGCGCCGACCGAAACCACGCTCGTCGGCGTCGCGCCGGCGAAGCTGTAGGTCGTCCCGTTGATCGAGGCGCTCGCCGTCGGATTGGGCGCGGCCGTCACGCTGCCCGAGCCGAGCGCCACGTCGTTGGCGTTCTTCGCGGTCGCGCCCGAGCCGAGCGCGACGCCCTTGTTCACGGCGGCGCTGGCCGTGTCGCCGATGGCGATCGATCCTCCCGCGCCCGCCGCGCCCGCGGTCGAACTATTGCCGAGCGCGACCGAGCCCTGGCCGATGGCCGTATTCGAATTGCCGATCGCCACCGCGCCGGTGGTCGCGTTGGCAACTGTCGCGCTCATCGTGCCGTCGCTGTTGGCGATGTTGTTCGCGCCGCCGGTGAAGACGCCCGCGCCCGAGGCGTAGGAGGGATCGCCGAGCGCCACCGCGCCCGCGCCATAGGCCGTCTGCTTGTAGCCGACCGCCACCGAGCCCGAGCCATTCGCGGACGAGCCGGAGCCCACCGCCGTCGCATTGCCGCCCGAAGCCTTGGTATTGCCGCCGAGCGCCGTGCTGTTGCCGCCCGAGGCCTGGGCGAGATAGCCGAGCGCGAGGTCGGAGCCGTTCGTCGCCGTCGCGCCGGCGCCGAGCGCCAGAGAGTTTGCGCCGGTGGCGCTGGAGCCCGAGCCGAGCGCCGTGGCGCCGCCGCCGTAAGCGGTCGTATTCGGGCCGAGCGCGACATTGTCCGTCGTCGCCGTCGCGCCGCCGACCGTCGTCGCCTTGTAGCCGACGGCCACGTCGCGATCGCCCGCGACGCTCGACGTATTGCCGAAAGCCGAGGCGTTGTTCGCGACGCCCGAGTTGGCGTTCATGCCGACGACAGTGCTGCCGTTGGCGGAGGTCGCTTGATAGCCGACGGCGATCGAACCATTGGCCGCCGACGCCCCGCCGAGGGCGACGGCGTTGATTCCTGTAGCCCCCGCGTTTTCGCCGATCGCCACGGAGTTCTGCCCGCTGGCCCCGGCGTTTTGTCCGAGCGCCAGTGCGGATGGGCCGCTGGCGTTGGCGCCGTTGCCTATCGCCGCCGAATTCGAGCCGCTGGCGTTGGCGCTGGCGCCGATCGCCGTCCCGTCCGCGCCCGAGGCGTTGGCGGAACTGCCGATCGCCGTCGACGCATTGCCGATCGCCTTGGACTGATAGCCGATGGCGGTGTCCTGGGCGATCGCCGTGCTGCCGCTGACTCCGCTCAGCGCGCCGCCGCCGATGGCGACGCCGCCCACGTCATAGGCCCGGGTCGCGTCGCCGAAAGCCACGCCGTCGCCGCCCGCCGCCTTGGCGTTGTAGCCGAAGGCGAGCGAGGCGCCGCCGATCGCATTTGCGCCGTTGCCGATGGCCACGTCGTTCAAGATCGTTGCGTTGCCGGAGACGCCGGCGACCGTGGCGACGCCGATGGCGACGCCGCCAGAGTTCCAGGCGGTCGCCGCGCCGGAAACGCCGCCGCCGATCGCGACGCCGTTCGCGCCCGCCGCCTTGGCGTTGATGCCGGCGACGACCGCATCCGCTCCGGTGGCGTTGTTGACGTCGGTTCCGGTCGAATTGGCGTGGAAATATTTGGTGCTGGCGCTGCCGAGATTATTGGCGAGATTGGTGACGTCGGTGCTGAGATCGCCGACCGCCGCGCCGACGCTGTTCGCCGTATTGGGCGCGCCGACCGAGCCCGTGCCGGTGATGTTGGCGACGGTGTAGCTCGGCGCCGAAACGCCGCCCGCGGCCGTGTAAGACGAACCGCCACCCAAAGCCGTGGCCGTCGTCGTTCCCAGCGTCGTTAGATTCGTGCCGAGCGTTCCGACCGCCTGGTTCGTCGCAAAAAGCTGCGAGCCGTTGATCGCGTCGGTAGAGGCCGCCGTCAGGCGGCCCGCCGCGACATTGGTGATCTGCCGCTCCGAACCACCCGCGCCGACCGAAACCACGCTCGACGGCGTCGCGCCGGCGAAGCTATAGGTCGTTCCGTTGATCGTCGCGCTCGCGGTCGCATTGGGCGCCGCCGTCGTCGAGCCGGAGCCCAGCGCCACGTCGCCGGCGTTGGTCGCCACCGACTGGCCGCCGATGGCGACGGAGTTCGCACCCGCCGCGCTGGCGCCCGCCGTGGCGTTGCCGCCCGCCGCGAAGGCGCCCGCGCCCGCCGCCGTCGCCGTCGGGCCGATCGCCGTGGCGTTGGTCCCGGTCGCGCTGGAATCCGCCAGCGTCGAATTGGCATGGAAATATTTGATGCCGCCGCCGTTCACGGCGTTGGCGAGATTGGTCACGTCGGTGCTGAGGCCCGTCACCGCCGCGCCGACGTTGGTGTCGGTGTTGGGCGCGCCGACCACGCCGCCGGCGCCGATGTTGGCGACCGAATAGCTCGGCGCCGAAACGCCGCCCGCCGCCGTATAGGTCGAGCCGCCGGCCAAAGCCGTAGCCGTGCTCGCGCCGAGCGTCGTCAGATTCGTGCCGAGCGTCCCGACCGCCTGATTGGTGGCGAAGAGCTGCGAACCGTTGATCGCGTCGGTCGAAGCCGCGCTGATCGAACCCGCCGCGAGATTGGTCAGCGTCCGCGACGCCGTGCCGGCGGCGCCGATGCTGACCGTGCTCGTCGGCGCCCCGCCGGCGAAAGTATAGGCCGCGCCGTTGATCGTGACGCCCGTCGTCGCGACCGCCGCCGCCGTCGTCGAGCCCGAGCCCAGCGCCACGTCGCCGGCGTTGGTCGCCACAGACTGGCCGCCGAGGGCGACGGAGTTCGCCCCCGCCGCGCTCGCGCCCGCCGTGGCGTTGCCGCCCGCCGCGAAGGCGCCCGCGCCCGCCGCCGTCGCCGTCGGGCCGACCGCCGTCGCGTTCGCGCCCGTCGCGCTGGAATCCGCCAACGTCGAATTGGCGTGGAAATATTTGACGCCGGCGCCGGTCAGATCCGCGTTGATCGCCGACAGCGCGCCGCCGACGTTGTTGTAGGCCGCGCCGCCGATCGTGTAGCTCGGCGCCGTCCAGGCCCCCGTCGTCGTATTGTAAGCGGCGCCGCCGCCGAGCGCCGTCGCCGTATTCGTCCCGAGATTGCCGATGTTCGTCGTGAGACCGGTCGCCACGTTGTAGAGCTGCGAGCCGTTGACGGCGTTGGTCGATGTCGCCGAGACTTCGCCGTCGGCGACGCCCTGGATCTGACGATTGCCGATGGCCACGACGCCGTTGGCCGGGGCCTGGTTGACGGCGAAGGTCTTGCCCGCGACGAGGGCGTTGGCCGTCGTGTAATTCGTCGTCGGGGTCGTCGCCGATGCGCTGGAGCCTTCGCCGAGCGCGACCGAGTTGGCGAGCGTAACCTTCGAATTGCTGCCGAGCGCGACGCCGCCGGCGATCTGCGCCGCCGCCGTGTCGCCGATGGCGATGGCGCCGAGGCCGCCGCTGACGCCGGCCTTCGAGGTGTTGCCGAGCGCCACGGAGCCCTGCCCGGCGGCGATGGCCGTGTTGCCGGCGGCGATGGCGCCATTGGCCGCGCCGCCCGTCGCCGTGCCGTCGGCGGTGGCGATGGAGTTGAAGCCGGCGGCGATGGCGCCCTGGCCGTTGGAGATCGAGGGATCGCCGATCGCGACGGCGCCGGCGCCCGTCGCCTTGTTGCCGTTGCCGATGGCGACCGCCGAGCCCGTGCCGGCGGTTCCAATCGCGGTCGTCGACAGACCGATGGCGACATCGCCGGCATTGGTCGCGACCGACTGACCGCCGACGGCTATGGCGTTGGCGCCGGACGCCTTGGCGCCCGCCGTGGCGTTGCCGCCGAGCGCGATGGCGCCCGTCCCGGTCGCCAGCGTCGCCGTCGCGGCCGTCGCGCCGCCCGCGCCGATCGCCACCGCATCGGTGTTCTGCGCCAACGCGCCCACGGTTCCGTTGCTGCCGATCGCCAGCGCGCCGACACCGACGCTCGCTCCCGCAAGCTGGCCGATGGCGATGCCGCCGGTCGAAGCCGCCGCGACCGAAGACTGGCCGCCGACGGCGATGGAATTCGAGCCCAGCGCCTGCGCGCCCGCCGTCGCATTGCCGCCGATCGCGGTCGACGACAGGCCCGAGGCCAGCGTCGCCGTCGCGGCCGTCGCGCCGCCAGAACCGATCGCCACCGCATCGGTGTTCTGCGCCAGTGCGCCGACGGTGCCGTTGCTGCCGATCGCCAGCGCGCCAACGCCGACGCTCGCTCCGGCAAGCTGGCCGATGGCGATGCCGCCGGTCGAAGCCGCCGCGACCGAGGACTGGCCGCCGATGGCGATTGCGTTGGCGGATTTCGCTTGCGCGCCCGCCGTCGCATTGCCGCCTATGGCGGTCGCGCCGGCGACCGATGCGGTTACCGCCGTCGCCGCCGTGCCCGTGCCGCCCGAGCCTAGCGCCAGGGCGTTGGCGGCCGTCGCCTGCGCTTGCGCGCCAAGCGCCGTCGCGCCCGCGCCTGTGTTGGCGAGCGCCCCAATGCCGAGAGCAATGGCGCTGGCCGACGATGAAGCCGCGCTGGTGCCGATGGCGATCGAATTCGCGCCGCTCGACGAGGCGAAACCGGTGAGGGCGCCGGTCGCATTGGTCGCGCCGCCGATGGCGATGGCGCCGGTCGTGCTCGCCGTCGCATTTCCGCCGAGCGCCACCGCGCCGAGGCCGCCGGCGGTGGAATAGGAGCCAAGAGAGGTGGAGTAATGATAATTGGCGTTGGCGCCTTCTCCGAGCGCGACGCCGCCATCGGCCTTGGCGCTGGCGTTCGAGCCGATGGCGATGGCGGAGGAAAGGTTTACGGTGTCGGAGCCGTCGCCTTGCGAGAGCGCATGCGCGCCGATGGCGATATTGCCCGCGTTGGTGACGGAGCCGTTCTGCGCCTGGGCGCCATAGCCCAGAGCGACGGATTGGTTGTTGGTGGCGGTCGCCTGATAGCCGATCGCCGTCGAATATTCGTAATTGGTGACCGCCCCCGATCCGATCGCGGTCTCGCCGATGGCCGCCTGCGTCGTCGACAGGGACAGCGCCTGCGCATTATGGCCAATGACCACAGTGTCGTTGGACTGCGCCAGGGAGCCCGCACCGATCGCGATCGCATTCGAAAGGTCCGACGTCTGCCCGGCGGCGTCGGTGACCGCTGCGCCGACGCCGATGGCGATCGCGTTCGTCCCATTGGCGCCGACCGTCGACGCCGTGCCGCCGGCGCCGCCGATGGAAATGGCGTTGGTCCCGGAAGCCGTGCCGCCGCCCGCGGTATAGTTTGCGCCCATCGCCCCATTCGGCGCCATCGCCACGCCCATCGCGATCAACGCCGCCGTCACCGCCGCGCCGCCGCCCCCGAGACGCCCGATTCGCTGCCGCTTGCCCATGCCCAGCACCCGGCAGGCGAGACGCAGGATCGCGGCGACCCGGCGCCGGACGCCCCAGCTCGACACAGCGTCGCCGGTCGCGGCGACGACGGTATGGGCGCGAGGCCTTCCCGCGCCCGGAGCTTCGCTGGAGGACGCGACCGTATTTTGGGCAGAGCGCGCAGAGAACATGGGAGCCTCGATGTTTCCGGAAGCGGTGAGCTTCGTCGAAGGTTGGAGCCGTGGCGGGTGCGGGCCGACGAATCACGATTGCACGTGATACGTGTTTAAAGTGCGACACACACGTTATACGATATGGCTAGCGCAGCTTTTTGAGACTCACAACCCTTGCGCGTGTTGCTTCGCGCGGCCATCTTAATCTTTGATTTTGTACGCGAAGGGCCGGCGAAGCGCGGACAATCAAGTCTATCCGACTGTTTAAAGGTGCTTTAGTCAGATCACGGGGCTTGCGGCGCAAGCCGTGCGAGGAATGAAAACAGTTAACGATTGCAATTGTCGCGGAAAAAATACTCCAAGGGCGTGGCATTCGTACCACAGCTTTACAATCTATGCGGGAGTCGTGGAAGGGAAGCATCCGGCCCACGTCGCCAAAGGCCAAAGTCCGGTCATACGGGCCAAAACCGGGAGCGGAAGGCGCGAAATGCCGGGCTTCGCGACGCCGTTTGGGCCCAGCCTTCGCCAGCGCGGCCGGGAGCATTTCGCGATTTTTGGAAGGCGCCCGCCGTCTCTGCGTCTCGCCCCGTCGGCGACCCGCAGGCCGTGGCCCCAAAAGCTGACCCGTCCTGCGAGAGTCGAAAGGGCGGCGAGGCGCATTCCCGCCGGCGCGAAACGGCTTTGGCATTCGGCCCCGTCGGGAGATTCGGATTGGCAAGAGATTGGACGCCGCACAACGCGTCACTGCCGATCCGATGCGGCGGCGGCGCCGAGAAGAAACAGCCAGGCCACCAGGCTGGACGCCAGCCAAAGCGCGAGAAGGTAGCAACCGGTCTGAAACAGCCCCGCGAAAATAGCCAGCGACCCCATGACGATCGGCCGGACATGCGGCTTTGCGAGCGCCAAGACGGGATCGCGCGACGGGATTTCCGCCCCAGGGTCTGATCGACCGCGATTTTGCGCGCGAAGCATGTTCGTCATGCGGGCGACCCCTTGCGCTCCCTCAGCTCGAAAACGCCGCCGAATCGAGCGATCTGCCTGTTAGAGCTAAGTTATCCTCCTTAGGTTGTCAATTTATTACAGAGCACGTAATGGTTGTCTTTGGCGTTTCGCCGTCGCCCGCGTCGATCGGGCGGGGCAAGGCCTCGACGCGCGCGCGGCTCCACGGACAGAGCAAGTCGAGGCTCCACCGAACCCCGACGCCCCGGTCCTTTCCCGCCTACCTTGCTTTCGCTTGGCCGCTGGTTAGTTTAAAGCCGATCATGCCCTCCAGCCTCGCCGAAAGCGCGCTTTCCCCATGACCTTCATCGAGTCCCATCTCGCGCCGGCCGGGCGCAAGAACGGACACATCAAAATTCACCGTCCCGAGGATTTCGAGGCGATGCGGCGCGTCGGCCGACTCGCCGCCGACGCGCTCGACATGCTGGTCGAGCATGTGCGCCCCGGCGTGACGACCAATGCGCTGGACAAGCTCGTCTTCGACTTTTCGATGGCGCACGACGCCTATCCGGCGCCGCTCGACTATCGCGGCTACCGCAAATCGATCTGCACCTCGATCAACCACGTCGTCTGCCACGGCATACCGGACGACAAGCCGCTGCGCGAGGGCGACGTCGTCAACATCGACGTGACCTTCATCCGGGACGGCTGGCACGGCGACGCCTCGCGCATGTATGCGGTCGGCGAAATTCCGCGCCGCGCGCAAAGGTTGATCGAAGTCACTTACGAGGCGCTGCTGCGCGGCATTGGCGTGGTGAAGCCCGGCGCGACGACCGGCGACATCGGCGCGGCGATCCAGGCCTATGCGGAAGGCGAACGCTGCTCCGTCGTGCGCGAGTTCTGCGGCCACGGCCTCGGCCGGCTCTTCCACGACGAGCCGAACATCCTGCATTACGGCGAGAAGAACAAAGGCGTCGAATTGCGCGAAGGCATGTTCTTCACGATCGAGCCGATGATCAATCTCGGCCGCCCGCAGGTGAAGATCCTCTCCGACGGCTGGACTGCCGTCACGCGCGACCGCTCGCTGTCGGCGCAATTCGAACATTCCATCGGCGTCACGGCGACCGGCGCCGAAATCTTCACGCTCTCGCCGCTGGGGCGCGACAATCCGGTGGCGGCGGTCGGCGGCAGGTCTTAGTCCGTCGAAAACCCGCCGCCGACAGCCGACGGAGCGACATGGGCGAAAAGCGCGAGCAACCGCAGAGCCTGAACGAGGCGGCGCCGCATTTCCACGGCCATCGCCAGCGCCTGCGCGAACGCTTCATGGAGGCTGGCGCGGCGGCGCTGGCCGATTACGAATTATTGGAGCTGGTGCTGTTTCGCGCGATTCTCCGCCGCGACGTGAAACCGCTGGCCAAGGCGCTTCTGGCGCGCTTTGGCTCCTTCGCCGAGGTCGTCGCGGCGCGCCCCGAGCGTCTGCGCGAAATCGAGGGGCTTGGCGAAGCGGCGATCTGCGAGATCAAGCTGATGGAGGCGGCCGGACGCCGGCTGGCGCGCGGCGCGGTCGAAAAACGCCAGGTGCTCTCGTCTTTCCTCGAAGTGATCGACTATTGCCGCACGGTGATGGCCTACGCCGAGCGCGAAGAATTCCGCATCCTGTTCCTCGACAAGCGCAATGCGCTGATCGCCGACGAGTTGCAGGGCGTCGGCACGATCGACCACACGCCGGTCTATCCGCGCGAAATCGTGCGCCGGGCCTTGGAGCTCGGGGCCTGCGCGGTGATCCTCGCGCACAACCATCCGTCCGGCGATCCGACGCCCTCTTCCGCCGACATCAGGCTGACCCGCGAGATCATGGCGATCGCCCAGCCCTTCGGCATCGCCGTGCACGATCATTTGATCGTCGGCCGCCACGGGCATTCCAGCCTGAAAGGGCTCAACAAAATTTAAGGCGACGCGGCGGCGGGTTCTCCCGGCGACGCCAGCGCCAATCCGCCGGGCGGCGCGCCAAAACGGTTGGCGCGGGGTTCGCCGGGGCGCAAGAACAGCTGAGCGACGATCCACAGCGTATAGGCCGACACCGCGGCGAGCAGGACACAGGCCGCGACGACGCCGGCGGAGCTGTCGAAAAGCAGCGCCGCGCCCGTCGCGAACACGGCGAAAGTGAGCGCCAGCAACAGCAGGATCTGCACCCCGGCCGGGCGGCCGAGATCGTGCAGGCGCTTGGCGCCCGCCGCAAAGCCGATCCAGGAGCCGATCGAGTGAAGGGCGAACAGGCCCGCCATCGCCGCCGGCGCGGCTTGCAGCGCCTGCAAATCCTCCAAGCTCGAATAGGTCTCGGGCAGGCCGACCGCCAGAAGAAGCAGGCTTTGCGCCAGCATGGACGCCGCGCCCGCGAAGGCGCAGGCGGCGAGAAAGGCCAGCCGTCCGATGCGGCCCTCGAGCCCGAAGAGGATCATGCAGATTTTCATGACGGCGTTTCTGTTGCGGATTTAGGCCTGTTCATCCTGGATCGGCGAGTCTGTGAGAAGCGTTAACGATGCATGGTTGGCGCTTCGCGCGGTTAACGGCGGCGGGATTGCGGGGTCGTCGGCGTTTCCGCCCTTGCGCTCGCGGCGCCGCGGCGCCATTTCCCTCGCGTCCCCAAGAGGAAGCCCCGCATGTTCGAAGCCGCCCTCGCCGCGATGCGGCAAATATTGACGCCGCCGTTCCGCTCCGTGCTCTACAAGAGCCTCGGCTTCACGCTGCTGCTGCTGGCGCTGGCCTGGGCGGGACTCGACAAGCTCGCTCTGTCGATCGTCGTCGTCGACCATCCGCTGCTGCACGGCGCGCTGGTCTTCGCCACGGGCTTCGGCATAATCTTCGCGCTGGCCTTTCTGATCGGACCGGTGTCGATCCTCGTCTCGGGCTTTTTCATCGACGATCTCGCCGCCATCGTCGAGCGCGAGATTTATCCCCCGGGCATGATCGGCCGGCCGGCGCCGCAGGTCGAGGCGCTGCGCGGCGCGATCCGCTTCTCGCTGGTCTCGCTCGGCGTCAATTTCGTCGCGCTGCTGTTGCTTCTCGTGCCGGGAATCAACGTCGCGGCCTTCTTCCTCGCCAACGCCTATCTCTTCGGCCGCGAATATTTCGCGCTGGCCGCAACGCGCTTTCGCGGTCTGGCCGAGACCGAGGCGCTGCGCCAGCGCAACGCCTTGCAGCTCTTCGTCGCCGGGCTGTTCATCGCGATCTTCGTCGCGACGCCGGGGCTGAACCTGCTGACCCCGCTGTTCGCCACGGCCTTCATGGTGCGGGTGCACAAGATGCTGTCGGTGGAGGTGGGGTAGGCGCCGCGCCGCCTCGGCTTGAAGCGGGGGGGCGGCGATATATACTCCGGTATATATCATGCCCGAGGCCGCCGCCGATGCCGCGCACAGCAAAACTCTTCACCAACGGCCGCAGCCAGGCGGTGCGGCTTCCGGCCGAATTCCGCTTCGAGGGCAAGGAAGTGTTCATCCGCCGCGATCCGAAGACCGGCGACGTGATCTTGTCGAAGCAGCCGGTCGATTGGAGCGGCTTTTTGGACGCGCTCGCCGAATGCCCGTTGCCGGAAGATTTCCTGAACGAGAAGGAGCGGGCCACCGGCCCTCACGACCGGGATCCCTTCGCCTGGCTCGACGAGGAATGAGCCGGGTCATGATGGACACGAACACCATCAGCTACGCGGGGCGCGGACGCGGCGAGGTCGTCGCCAACATGATGGCGGAGCGCAGAACTCTCTGCATTTCGGCGGTCACCGAAGGCGAAATACGCTTCGGTCTGGCGCGGCGCCCGCCGTCGGTGAAAGTGCTGAACACGATCTCCCAATTGCTCGCCCATGTCGAAATCCTGCCCTGGACCAGCGACACGGCCCAACGCTACGGCCTCCTGCGCGCCGAACTCGAACGCCTCGGCTAAACGCTCGCGCCGCAGGGTCTGATGATCGCGGCGCATGCGCTCGAGGCGGAGGCCGTGCTGGCGACGAGCGATCGGGCGTTTTCGGGGGTTCCAGGGTTGAGGATCGTGGATTGGAACGGAAGCTAAAGGCATGCCTATCCGGTTAACGCACACATCCACTAGATATTGAATGTGCGCCAGACCGCTTCGGATCGCTGAAGTCGCTGTTTTCCTATGTATTACATCCTGCTCGGCGCTTTATTCTGGGATTGGCATCGCTCTATATGTTGTGGCTGCGTGTCTTAACCGGATAGGCACGGCTAAAGGCACGCCCATACTCAGCACCCCGATGCGGACCAATAAACTTCCAAGGTCTTCAAGCGGATATCGTTCCATTGCCGCGCGTCGCTCTGAAACTGCTTCACCGCGCGCTGCATTGGTCCAGAATTTTCCCGACCTCCCGAATAAGTAGGTCCACGTCGAGATAAGAGCCTCTATTTTTGCTCTTCCACGCTAGCGCCTTGTCTCTTAGATCTTCGCAATCCCTCAGGAACTGTTTTTTCTGAGCCTCAGTCCAGCTTTCATAGTGTTTTATAGCGACGGATGCGATTGCTCGCCCGGCCTTGAAGGGATAATGTCGATTGTCTTCATGGAAAATCTGCCTTAGCAATCCCTGATAGCCTTTCTTAAACAGTGAGAAAGCCTCAATCGCATCATTCACATGGACAGCCTTCTCAATGAGAAAGCGCGAATAGTAATTGTCGATCCTTGTAGTGTTAGGCCTAGCCTTCGCCCGTTCCCGCGCGTAGGCGTTGTCGAACGCCATTTGTGCGCGTTCGAAGTCATTGTGGATATTACAGGCAATCCCAAATTGCAACCAATAGTCTGATTTGTTTCTTGTGTCGCCGACAGACCTAATTTTTTCGTAATAATCGACCAACATCGCCAGTTTGTTACGATCAGAAAATAGCGGCTCCACAGTACTATATCGCATAAGGTCGAATTGTGCACGCTCGAACTCACTATCCCCATGCATGTTTTTAACAGACACTTCGTAGATATCGGAAAGAGCTCGCGAGATCGTCTCATCATCGATATGATTCTGCAGCATATAAAGGCTAACAACGCCAGGTCTCGATCGAATGATTGACGTCTCTGCGACGACAAAATGCCCGATCTGCTCCGAGTATTTGTTTATAATTGACCTGATATTTTTCAGCTTATAGAACGACTGCCAGTCGTTAATCCAAAAATTCAACCCAAGCGTGCAAACAATAAATGCCGTAGTAAAAAATAACTTCGCGCCTTCATCGTCTCGGACCGGCGCGAGCAATGCGTCTATTTCGGGCTCTTCGCGGATTTTAGTGGGCAAAAACCGGGACTCGAGATGGCGATCAGCCATATTTTTCAATAGCTTTTTGTGGTTTTCAAAGGGCTGAAAATCGGTCACGATTTGGCGCATGAAAAA
>Ga0265328_10000059_pt1 | contig 65115 bp, 49 predicted proteins | sample 41624metaG_FD_202086 | JGI IMG/M metagenome (GOLD analysis project Ga0265328, IMG submission 202086) | Rhizosphere microbial communities from Carex aquatilis grown in University of Washington, Seatle, WA, United States - 4-16-24 metaG | ecosystem: Host-associated > Plants > Roots > Rhizosphere...
TCGCCCCGCCCGTCTCCGCCAAAACCTTGGTGATCGCCGCCGTCAGGGACGTCTTCCCGTGGTCCACGTGACCAATCGTCCCGATGTTGCAATGCGGCTTGTTGCGTGAGAACTTTTCCTTGGCCATGGCCAGTCTCCTTGGTCGTTCCTAAAACCCGGCGCGATCTAGTTTCAGGCGAACTTCGCCTGAACCTTTTTCGATTCGCCCTCGGGCACCTGTTCGTAGTGATCGAATTGCATCGTGTAGTTGGCGCGGCCTTGCGTTCCGGAGCGCAACTGATTGACATAGCCGAACATATTGGCGAGCGGCACCATCGCGTCGATCACCACCGCATTGGCGCGCATGTCCTGGCCGGAAATTTGGCCGCGACGCGAATTGAGATCGCCGATGACGAAGCCGGTATATTCTTCCGGCGTCACGACCTCGACCTTCATGATCGGTTCGAGCAAGACCGAGCCGCCCTTCTGCAGAGCTTCCCTCGTCGCCGCGCGAGAGGCGATTTCGAAGGCGAGCACCGAGGAGTCGACATCGTGAAAGGCGCCATCGAACAGCGTCGCCTTAAGATCGACCACCGGGAACCCGGCGAGAATGCCCGACCCCATCACCGAATTAATGCCCTTCTCGACGCCGGGGATATATTCCTTCGGCACAGCGCCGCCGACGATCTGGCTTTCGAACACATTGCCGCCGCCGGCCTCATTGGGTTCGAACACGATTTTCACGCGCGCGAACTGGCCGGTGCCGCCGGTCTGCTTCTTATGGGTGTAATCGATTTCCGTCCTGCGCGAGAGCCGCTCGCGGTAGGCCACTTGCGGCGCGCCGATATTGGCGTCGACCTTATAGGTGCGGCGCAGAATGTCGACCTTGATGTCGAGATGGAGTTCGCCCATGCCCTTGAGAATGGTCTGGCCGCTCTCTTGATCGGTCGAAACGCGGAAAGACGGGTCTTCGGCCGCGAGCTTCGACAGCGCGATGCCGAGCTTTTCCTGGTCGGCCTTGGACTTCGGCTCGATCGCAATCTCGATGACCGGCTCGGGGAACTCCATGCGCTCCAGAATGACAGTCTTCTGCAAATCGCAGAGCGTGTCGCCGGTGCGGGTGTCCTTGAGGCCAGCGAGCGCCACAATGTCGCCGGAGAAGGCTTCCTTGATGTCTTCGCGGTTGTTGGCGTGCATCAGCAGCATGCGGCCGACGCGCTCCTTGCGGTCTTTGGTCGAGTTCAGCACGGTCGTGCCGGATTCGATCTTGCCGGAGTACACGCGGCAGAAGGTGATGGTGCCGACGAAGGGGTCGTCCATGATTTTGAAGGCGAGCATCGAGAAAGGCTCGTCGTCGGACGGATTGCGCAGCAACTCGGCGCCAGTGTCCATGTCGACGCCCTTGATCGCCTCGCGATCAATCGGCGACGGCAGATAATGCACAACGGCGTCGAGCAGCGGCTGCACGCCCTTGTTCTTGAAGGCCGAACCGCAGAACACCGGCACAAAGGCGACGCGGCGCACAGCGAGACGAATAAGCCGATGCAGCGTCTCTTCGCTTGGCTCGGCCCCGTCGAGATAGGCGGCCATGGCGTCGTCGTCGAGCTCGACCGCGGCGTCGATCAACAGCGTGCGATATTCCTTCGCCTGTTCGAGCAGTTCGGCCGGAATTTCCTCGTCGTGATATTTCGCGCCGAGCCCCTCGTCTTCCCAGATCACCGCCTTCATGCGGACAAGGTCGATAACGCCTTTGAAATTATTCTCCGAGCCGATCGGCAGCTGCGCGCAGACCGGACGGCCGCCGACGCGGGTCTTGATCTCGTCGACGCAGCGGAAGAAGTCAGCGCCGATCTTGTCCATCTTATTGACGAACACGATACGCGGCACATGATATTTGTCGGCTTGCCGCCAGACGGTCTCGGTCTGCGGTTCGACGCCCTGGTTGCCGTCGAGAACGCAGACGGCGCCGTCGAGCACCCGCAGCGAGCGCTCGACCTCAATAGTGAAGTCGACGTGGCCAGGCGTGTCGATGATGTTGAGACGCTTGCCGTTCCATATCGTCGTTGTGGCGGCGGACGTGATGGTGATGCCGCGCTCCTGCTCCTGCTCCATCCAGTCCATCGTCGCGGCGCCCTCGTGCACCTCGCCGATTTTATGGCTCTTGCCGGAATAATAGAGGATACGCTCGGTCGTCGTGGTTTTGCCCGCATCGATATGCGCCATAATGCCGAAATTGCGGTAGTCCTCGATTGGATGAGAGCGGGGCATGGAATCGTCCTCGATGGGCGCGAAGCGCCGTTACCAGCGGTAATGCGAAAAGGCGCGGTTGGCTTCCGCCATGCGGTGCGTGTCTTCGCGCTTTTTCACGGCGGCGCCGCGGTTGTTGGAGGCGTCGAGCAATTCGGCCGACAGCCGGTCCACCATGGTTTTGTCGTTGCGGTCGCGCGCTGCGTTGATGATCCAACGAATCGCCAGCGCCTGGCGGCGCTCGTTGCGCACTTCGACCGGCACCTGATAGGTGGCGCCGCCCACACGGCGGGAGCGCACCTCGATCGCCGGCGCGACATTTTCGAGCGCCGTCTTGAAGACGCCGAGCGGATCGCTCTTGGCCTTGGCCTCGATAATGTCGAAAGCGCCATAGACGATCGCTTCAGCAATCGACTTCTTGCCGTCGTACATTATGGAATTCATGAATTTCGCGAGAATGAGATCGCCGAACTTGGCGTCCTCGATGACTTCCCGCTTTTCCGCTCTATGACGTCGCGACATCGCCCTGGCTCCTTACTTCGGACGCTTCGCGCCATATTTCGAACGGCGCTGTTTACGGTCCTTCACGCCCTGCGTGTCGAGCACGCCGCGCAAAATGTGATAGCGAACGCCCGGAAGATCCTTTACGCGCCCGCCGCGGATCATCACCACGGAGTGCTCTTGCAGATTGTGGCCTTCGCCGGGAATGTAGCCGATAACCTCGAAGCCATTGGTCAGACGCACCTTGGCGACCTTACGCAGAGCCGAGTTGGGCTTCTTCGGAGTCGTCGTATAGACGCGCGTGCATACGCCGCGCTTCTGCGGACAGGCGCCAAGATGGCGCGACTTTTCGCGGTATGTCTTCGGTTGCCGCGGTTTGCGGATCAACTGGCTGATCGTCGGCATCAAGCTATCCTTCGCTTCGAGCGAATGGTGAATTCATGTGTTAACTCGTCCGGCGTCGCTCAAGCGACGCAAACGAGCCGAGCGCGCTCGGCCTATTGACCGAGGCGCTCCAAGCGCAGAGGATCCCGGCGAACCAGGATCGTGCCTTCCTGTCCCGCGCCGTGAGGCGGGGAATGATTACCAACGGACTTTACAGTCCGGCAGGTTTGGCGTTCGCAGGCAAGGCGACAGCGTTTAGTTCCGAAGTGTCGCGAACGAGGCGTCGGCGACGGCGTGAAACTACGGCCTGTCGAAGTGCGCGGAAACTAATCGCGGCTCTTCGCTACGTCAAGCGAAGAATGACGCGATGCGCGCGATTTTTGCGTGAGAGCTGGAAAATCTTCTGCGCAAGGCTGCTGCGCAACCTCGCGCCGCCTGCGTCGATCGGCTTGGAGGCGCCGTTTCCGCCGACCGGCGCCGCGACGCATTTCGCGAATTTCTATCGGCAAACGCTCGGTCGGCGCATCGGGCGCCGCTCAGATATAGGCGAGCAGATTCACCGACAATGGATAGCCGAGCCCGAGGCCAAGCAAAACGCCGGCGGCGACGTCGCTGGGATAGTGATGACCCGTCGCGACGCGCGACCAAGCCATGCAGCAAGCCATCACAACCGCCGAAACCGCCGCCGCGGGCCACAACAAGACGACCGGGGCGAGCACGCCGGTCAACGTCATCGCGTGACCGCTCGGAAAGGAATGTTCGTCGAGCGTGTCCAGCAGAGACGGCAGACGCGGATCGACCTTGAACGGACGCAGACGCTTGAACCGCCGTTTAATCAGCGGATACAAAATATGCATTATCGCGGCGTTCACCGCCGCGAGGAGAATCATGCGCTTGCCGCCGTCCCAACCCCACGCCGCGAACACGACGGCGGCGAGGAGGGGATAAATCGCGCCATTGCCGAGCTTGCTGATTGTGACGGCGAACATGCGCCACTCCGGCGAACGGGCTGCGACCGCGCTAATCCGTTGCACGACCGCAAGGTCGGCCTCCACGAATTTGGAGACCAAGAAGGCTGCGCGCGGAGCAAGGGCTCCAAGTCTAAAAAGGCGCGGGAGGCGCGTCGTCGACGCGAGAGGATTCGGCATGAATGTCATGCTGAGACTCTAGCGAATTCATGCTGCGCTTTTGTGCCGCTTATGCGTCGTTCGCGTGACGCGGATCATTACAAGTTAATGACATTGCAGGTCATTCTAATTGTATGAAAAATCTCATGCGCGCCGATTTTCCGGCGTCGCCTACAATTGCGCGCCGCCCCCTGCGCTTGAGAAACCGGCGGGCTCGGCGCGCCTAGCCTGTCGATTCACCCGACGAAAACGCCCAACGCGGCTTTGATCCGTTCGGCCTGCGCCTTCAGCTTGTCATTGTCGGCCATTGTTCCTGGCGGGCGCAGCGCGACGCCGTCCCAGCGCGGCAGAATGTGGAAATGCAGGTGAAAAATCACCTGGCCGCCGGCGCTCTCGTTGAATTGCTGCAAGGTCAGACCATCGGCGTTAAACGCCGTCTTGGCCGCTTTGGCTACGTGCTGCACGCGCTTGATCAGCTGCGCCAGATTCTCCGGATCGGCATCGATAAGCCCGCGCGACGGCCGCTTCGGGATCACCAGCGTGTGGCCCTCGGCGCGCGGCATGATGTCCATTATCGCCAGGGCGATGTCGTCCTCATAGACCTTATGCGCTGGAATCTCGCCGCGCAGGATTTTGGCGAAGACGTTTTGCGGATCGTAACCGTCGGTCATAGATTCCTCCTTGCGCCGGGCGCTCAATCGCTATGTTCGAAGGCGCGGATATTGGTCTTGCGGAACGGGCTGGCCGGATAGACGCCCAGAATTTCCACCTCCCGCGAAAAGAAGCGCAGTTCCTCCAGCGCCCGCGCCAGCGCCGGTTGATCGGGACGGCCGTCGACATCGGCGAGAAAGCGGGTCGCGGCGAATTCGCCGTCGACCATATAGCTTTCCAGTTTCGTCATATTGACGCCATTGGTGGCGAAGCCGCCGAGCGCCTTGTATAGCGCGGCCGGCACGTTGCGCACCCGGAAGATGAAGGTGGTCATCGTCTCCGCCCCGTCCGCGGGCGGCCATTGCGCGGTTTTCGAGAGCACGACAAAGCGGGTGGTGTTATGCGCCTCGTCCTCGACGTTTTCCGCCAGAATATCGAGCCCGTAAATCTCGGCGGCGAGGCGCGGCGCGAGCGCCGCTTTGGTCGGATCGCTCCATTCGGCGATTTCGCGCGCGGCGCCGGCGGTGTCGCCCGCCGTGAAAGCCGAAAGCCTCAGTTGATGAATGATCTTGCGGCATTGCCCAAGCGCATGCACGTGGCTGTAAACGCTTTTCAAACCGTCGCGCGTCGCGCCGCGCGGCGCCATCAATTGAAAATGGATCGGCAAAAAATATTCGCCGACGATGTGCAACCCCGAATTGGGCAGAAAATGATGAATGTCGGCGACCCGTCCGGCGATCGAATTTTCGATCGGAATCATCGCGAGCATCGCCGCGCCGTCGGTGACGGCGGCGAAGGCGTCCTCGAAACTGGCGCAGGGCGACGGCGCCATTTGCGGATAGGCGTCGCGGCAGGCGATGTCGGAATTGGCGCCAGGCTCCCCCTGATAGGCGATGGATTCGGTCACGCATAATTCCTCTAGTTCGGCCGCCGCGTATCTGCAGGGCGCCCCGCCCCTTCCGGGCGGGCGAGTTCGCGCGCCGCGTCAAGATCGCGTTCGGTATCCACCGACGGGCCCGCTTTGTCCAGCAAGGCGGCGTCGATCCGCATGCCGTCCTCCAAGGCGCGCAATTGTTCGAGCCGTTCACGTTTCTCCAGCGCCGAGACCGGCAGGCTGACGAACCGCTCGAAGGTGGCGCGTCTGAAGACATAGACGCCGAGATGGTGATAGAGCGGCCCCTCCCCAAACGGCGCGCGGGCGCGGGTGAAATAGAGCGCGCGCAGGCGATTCGGCGATATTTGGCTGCCGACCAGTTTCGGGACGTTGGAATCGTCTTCCTCGCCGGGCTGCGCCAATGTCGCTAATGTCGCCATATCGACGCGTTCGTCGTCGAGCAGCGCCAGCGCGGCCCCGATCGCCCCTCTCGGCAAGAACGGCTGATCGCCCTGCAGATCGACGACGACATCGTATTTTCGCGCCGGGTCGATTCGGCTCAGCGCCTCGCCAATGCGGTCGAGGCCGCAGGCGTGCGCGCCGGCGGTCATCACCGCGCAACCGCCTGCAGCCTCAACCGCATCGGCGATCTCGCGCGCGTCAGTCGCGACGAAGACCGGGCCGAGACCGGCCTCGCTCGCGCGCTCCATCACATGCGCGATCATCGGCTTGCCCGAAATCGTGGCGAGGGCTTTGCCGGGCAGGCGGGTCGATCCCAGCCGCGCGGGGATGAAAATAATCGGTTTCACGGAGGTCGCCGCCTGTTACACGAGCGCGGGCTGGCGCCGCGCCGTTGAAGGCCCGCCTAATAGGCGTTCTTATCTTCCGCAGCCCAGCCCTTCTCGGTCTTGGAGAAGTGCAGCGAGCCTTCGCTCTTCAGTATTTCGTTTTTCTGGAACGTCTGGTCCACGGCGATGCCGAGCAGCGCGCAGGGGCCGCGCTCTTTTTCATTGGCGCATTTGGCCTCATAGCCGTCCGGGAACTGGACTTCGGACTCGTACCAATACTGGTATACGTCTTCCGTCCCGATATGCGCCGCGCGTCCCTGCGTTTTCTTGAAGGAGACAATACGGGCCGGAACGCTCGAACGCTCGAACAGATTGCGCAGCACTTTGGCGCCGGCCGCGTCACCCGGCTCGTGATCGCCGCCGCAGGCCGCCAACAGGACAGTCGCCGCCAAAGCCAGCGTCATTTTCATCATGGGCTTGTTCATTCATTTTCCTCCGCGCCGCGGTTGCTCCGGGCGCTGTTTTTGCTGTGCCAAGGCCGGCGTGACAAGGCCCAAGAAAGAGCCCGTTCCCCTCGGCCGAAAGCCGCCTCGCCGAGATAGATCGCCCTCGATTTCCGGGGTCTGTGGAAATTCATATCAGATAGTTGCATTTCTGTGCAGCAGATGTATTGTCCGGTTGCCAAATGGATTGCGCGTCTGGCGGCGTCGAAGGGCACTTAGAAGACCCGAACGTCCGTTGTTAGTTTCGATGCGTATCGGCAGAACTTTGAATACCCTACGGAGTGCTCAGGTCCGCCGCATCTCCTGGGTCCGTGGGGTTGGCCGGTTAGTGTTGGGTTGGAGTGGCCTCCTTGAAGCCCTCGCTAACCGGCCGCCTTCATTTTGGAAGGCCTGGACCAACGCCCTGCTTCATTTCTCGCCATATGCGCGCGCGGACGCTTAAGGCGTCCGCCTTTGCGGCGCCTTCAAATCATCCATGCAAAGCTGGAGCGCTTCCGGGCGAAGTCGACTGCAAACTCCGGTCAGAAACCGTCTCAAAACAAAATTCCAGGCCATATTCATGCTTCGATGAAACGTGAATAGGGCCTGGAACCCGCTTTCCCCTCGGTCTCGCCGCGTCAACGAACAAGATCCCTGGTCGTTTCTACGCGGCGCCTAAATCCAGCAAGCCAACCCCACAAGAAGACCGCAGCGCATTTGCCTGCTCGTCTTACTTAATCTTGGTCTCTTTGAACTCGACGTGCTTCTTGACAACCGGATCGTATTTCTTGAACACGAATTTCTCGGTCTTGGTGCGAGCGTTCTTCTTGGTGACATAGAAAAAGCCGGTGTCGGCGGTCGACAACAGCTTGATCTTGATCATGGCGGCCTTTGCCATCGGGTCGTTCCAATCCTGAAAAAAGGGAAAACGAACCCCGCCGCCGCAGTGTGCGCCGGGCAAGGTTCGAATTTGCGCGCACCATAAGCGCGCGCGCCCTTTTGTCAAGGCTGGCGGAGAAGTTCAACACCGTCCGCCGCGCCTGACGGCCATCCGAAATCGCCTCTTGCCTCCATCGCCCGAAGCGGCCACAAATCGGCGTTTCCTCGGGAGAACAGACCATGCCGCGCCTGATCCTCGCCGCCCTGCTTCTCGCGCTGGTTTCGCCGGCGTGGGCGCTGGATCGAGTGACCTTCGCCACCAACTGGCGCGCGCAGGCCGAACACGGCGGCTTCTATCAGGCGGTCGTCGACGGGACTTACGCCCGCTACGGGCTCGACGTAAAGATCGAGCAAGGCGGCCCGCAGACCAATGCGCGGCTGCTGCTCGCGGCGGGCCGCGTCGATTTCGCAATGGGCGCCAATCTCATTCAAACTTTCGAAGCGGTCCAGCAGAAAATCCCCGTGGTCGTCGTCGCCAGCATGTTCCAGATCGATCCGGTGATCTTAATGTCGCATCCCGGCGTCGGCTTCGACCGTTTCGAGGATCTGCCCAAGGCGACCGCTTTCATCGCCAGCGACATGCTGGCGTCGGTCTATCAATGGCTGAAACAGGCTTACGGTTTTCGCGAGGAGAAGGTGAAGCCCTATGGCTTCAATCCGGCTCCCTTCATCTCCGACCCGCATTCGATCGAGCAGGGTTTTTTGACCTCCGAGCCCTATCAGGTCGAGCGCATGGGCGGGTTCAAGCCCAACGTGTTTCTGCTGGCCGATTACGGCTACGACAGCTACTCGACGACCATCGAGGCGCGCGCCGAGACCATCGAGAAGAATCCGGGCCTGGTGCAACGCTTCGTCGACGCTTCGATCATCGGCTGGCGCAATTACGTTCACGGCGACAACAGCGCCGCCAACGCCGCGATTAAACGCGACAATCCCGAGATGACCGAAGGTCAGCTCGCCTATTCCCTGGATAAGCTCAAGGAGCGCGGCGTCGTCGATTCGGGCGACGCGCAAAAGCTGGGCATAGGCGCGATGACCGACGCGCGGATAAAAAGCTTTTTCGACAAGATGGCGCGCGCCGGCGTCGCGCCCGCCGATCTGCCCTTTCAGAAGGGCTATACGCTGCAATTCGTCGACAAGGGCGTCGGACTGGAGCCGGCCGCCAAATGACGCCGCGAGCGCTAGACGCGCCGCTGGTCTCGATGCGGGGCGTTGGCAAAACCTTCGACAATGGCGTCGCCGCGCTGCGCGGGCTCGATCTCGATATTTATCCCGGCGAGACGGTGACGCTGCTCGGCCCGTCCGGCTGCGGCAAATCGACGGCGTTGCGCCTCTTGGCCGGGCTTACGCAGCCAACGCAGGGGGAAATTCATTGGGCCGACCCCGCCCAGCGCGAGCGGCTGGGCTTTGTGTTTCAGGACGCGACGCTGTTGCCCTGGCTCGACGTCTTCGCCAACGTCTATCTGCCGTTGCGGCTCGCTGGCGTTCCCAGGGCGCGGGCGGCGCCGCGAGTCGAGGAGGCGCTGACGCTGGTCGGGCTGCTCGGCTTTCGCGACGCGCTGCCGCGCGAGCTTTCGGGCGGCATGAAGATGCGCTGCGCCATTGCGCGCGCGCTGGTGACGCGCCCCGCGCTGCTGCTGATGGACGAGCCTTTCGCGGCGCTCGACGAGGTGACGCGCATTAAACTCAACAATGATTTGCTGGCTCTAAAAGCCAGACTCGAAACAACCATCGTTTTCGTCACCCATTCGGTCGGCGAGAGCGTTTATCTTTCGACGCGGATCGTCGTGCTGGCGGCCACGGGCGGCGAGGTCATCGACCAGATCCCGGTCGATCCCGGCGTGAAGCGCGACGCGGAATATCGGCTCGGTCCGGTGTTTTCAAAGCTTTCCCGCCGCGCCTCGGACGCCTTGCTCCGCGCGATGGGGGAGGATGGGTCATGAGCGCGTCGCGATCGAATCTGCGCGAGATTTTGGCGGCGGCGGCGCCGCCGCTGATCGCCTTCGCCGCTTTTCTGGCGTGCTGGGAGGCGGTCGTGCGGCTGCGGGGAATACCTCCCTATGTGCTGCCGGCTCCGAGCGTGATCGCGCAAAAGCTGATCGACGATCACGAACTGCTGTTTTCGTCGCTGCTCGTCACCCTGTCGATCACGTTACAGGCGCTGGCGCTGGCGACGGTCTGCGGCGCGCTGCTGGCCCTGGCGATGGCGCAATCCAAATGGCTGGCGCGCACATTGACGCCTTACGCCATCATGCTTCAGGTGACGCCCATCGTCGCCATCGCGCCGCTGCTGCTGGTCTATCTTTCGCCGCCGCAAGCCGTGCTGGTCTGCGCCTTTCTCGTGGCGTTTTTTCCGATCCTGTCCAATACGGCGCTGGGGCTCGCTTCAGTCGATCACGCGCTGCTCGATCTTTTCGATCTGTACCGCGCCTCGGCATGGCGGCGGCTGATCTATCTTCGCGCGCCGGCGGCGCTGCCGCAGTTTCTCGCCGGGCTGCGCATCGCCGGGGGACTGGCTTTGATCGGCGCCGTCGTGGCGGAATTGGCCGCGGGCGCCGCCGGACAGGGAACCGGCCTCGCCTTCCGCATCGTCGAGGCCGGCTTCAGGCTCGACATACCCCGCATGTTCGCGGCGCTGGCGCTGCTTTCGCTCACCGGCGTGGCGATCTACGGCGCGCTGTCTTTGCTGACCTATTATTCGCTGCGCCGCTGGCACGAGAGCGCGCGCGAGCGGGGGGCGTGACCCATCGACCTCACGCTTAAGCGTAAGGCTAACGCCTTACGCCTTCTTGCCCGCCGCAATCACGTCCTCGAAGCTGCGCAGGCCGGTAGTCGGGGCGTTGACCAGCACCGCCATGTTGCCGGGAGCGTGCTGGTTCTTCCACATTTTCGTATGGGCCAACGGGATCTTGTCCCAGGGAAACACCTCCGACATGCAGGGATCGACGCGCCGGTCGATGACGAAGCGGTTGGCCGCCGCCGCCTGTTTCAGATGCGCGAAATGCGAACCCTGAATGCGCTTCTGCCGCATCCAGACGTAACGCGCGTCGAAGGTCAGGTTGAAGCCCGTGGTGCCCGCGCAGAACACCACCATGCCGCCGCGCTTGACGACGAGGCAGGAGACCGGGAAGGTCTGCTCGCCGGGGTGCTCGAAGACGATATCCACGTCCTTCTTGCCGGTGATGTCCCAGATCGCTTTGCCGAAAGCGCGGGCGTTCTTGGTCCATTCGTTATATTCGGGCGTGTTGACCGTGGGCATTTGCCCCCAGCATTTGAAATCCTTGCGGTTGATGACGCCCTTGGCGCCGAGCGAGAGCACGTAATCGCGCTTGCTCTCGTCGGAGATGATGCCGATGGCGTTGGCCCCCGCCGCCGCGCAGAGCTGCACGCCGAACACGCCAAGACCGCCCGAGGCGCCCCAGATCAGCACATTGTCCGACGGCTTGAGACGATGCGGCTCATGGCCGAACAGCATGCGATAGGCGGTGGCCAGCGTCAGCGTGTAGCAGGCCGATTCTTCCCAGGTGAGATGCTTGGGCCTCTCCATCAGCTGGCGGTCCTGCACGCGGCAAAACTGCGCGAAGGAGCCGTCCGGCGTTTCATAGCCCCAAATGCGCTGCGAGGCCGAGAACATCGGATCGCCGCCATTGCACTCTTCGTCGTCGCCGTCGTCCTGGTTGCAGTGGACGACGACCTCGTCGCCGACCTTCCAGCGCTTGACCTTTGAGCCGACCTTCCAGACGACGCCCGCGGCGTCGGAGCCGGCGATGTGATAGGGCTGCTTATGCGCGTCGAGCACCGAGATCGGCTGTCCGAGCGCCGCCCAGACGCCATTGTAGTTAACGCCCGCCGCCATCACCAGCACCAGCACGTCATGGCTGTCCAGCTCCCAGGTCCGCACGACTTCGAGCTGCATGGCCTCTTCGGGCGGCCCGTGCCGCTCCTTGCGGACGACCCAGGCGTACATGTTCGCGGGGACGTGCCCAAGCGGCGGAATCTCGCCCAATTCATAGAGGTCTTTGGCTTCGCTCAACGTTGCGTCTCCTTACGGGAGGATTCTTGCGCCGGCCCAAGGCGGCTGGTTTCGGGCGCTATTCATATACGCCCTGCTTTCGCCTGAATAGGGTCATCTGTCCGTCGCGACTCCCCACTCGCCGCCCGGGGCGGTTTACGATGAATCGCCCGCCGCCGCGCCCCGCCCCGGTTGGCGCGGCGCGGCGTTTCGGCTAAGCACGGCGCGCGCCTTCGCGCTCAAGGAACCCCTGATGTTTCCAAAGCCCGTATCCGACCTCAAGCCCAACACCTACGCCTATGAGCAGACGCCGCTGGTCAAGCCGACCGGCTTTCGCGAATATGACGCGCGCTGGCTGTTCGAGAAAGAGCTCAATCTGATGGGCGTGCAGGCGCTGGGTCTTGGGCTCGGCACGCTGCTGCACGAAATGGGCGTGCCGCTGGAGCTGGCGACGGGGCACGATTACCGCGCTTACTCCGCCTCGATCAAACTGGCGATGATCACAGGCCTGATGGGCGCCGGCGTGCGGGTCCACGACATCGGCCTCGCTCTGTCGCCGATGGCCTATTTCGCCCAGTTCGACCTCGACGTTCCCGCCGTCGCCATGGTCACCGCCTCCCACAACGACAATGGTTGGACCGGCGTCAAAATGGGCGCGCAGCGGCCCGTGACCTTCGGCCCCGAGGAAATGGGCCGGCTTAAGGAAATCGTGCTGTCCGGCAAATTCCGTCAGGCGGACGGCGGGTCTTACCGCTTCGTCGAGAATTTCCGCGAGCGCTATCTCGACGATCTCGCGCGCGGCGTGAGCTTTTCCCGCAAGATGAAAGTGGTCGCGGCCTGCGGCAATGGCACCGCCGGCGCTTTCGCGCCGCAGCTTTTAGAGCGGCTCGGCTGTGAGGTAGTCCCGCTCGACATCGAGCTGGACTACACTTTTCCGCGCTACAATCCCAACCCCGAAGACCTGGAGATGCTGCACGCCATCGCCGACAAGGTGCGCGAAACCGGCGCCGACGTGGGGCTGGGCTTTGACGGCGACGGCGACCGCTGCGGCGTCGTCGACAACAACGGCGACGAGATTTTCGCCGACAAGATCGGGGTCATGCTGGCGCGCGATCTGTCAAGAATTTACCCCGGCGCCCGCTTTGTCGTCGACGTGAAATCGACCGGCCTGTTCGCGACCGACCCGGTGCTGGTCGCGCGCGGAGTCGTCACCGACTATTGGAAGACCGGCCACTCCTATATCAAGCGCCGCGTCAGCGAAACCAAGGCGCTGGCGGGCTTCGAGAAATCGGGGCATTTCTTCTTCAACGCGCCGGTGGGGCGCGGCTATGACGACGGTTTGCTGACGGCCATTCACGTGCTGGAGATGCTGAACCGCAATCCCGATAAATCCATGGCGCAGCTCTATGCCGATCTGCCGAAGACCTGGGGCTCGCCCACCATGTCGCCGCATTGCGGCGACGAGGTCAAATATGGCGTCGTGGACAAGGTGACGGCGCATTTCCAGGCGATGCAGGCGCAGGGCGTCGCCTTTCTCGGCGGCCCGATCCGCGATCTCGTCACGGTGAACGGCGTGCGCGTGACGGTCGGCGACGGCACCTGGGGGCTCGTGCGCGCCTCCTCGAACAAGCCGGAGCTGGTTGTGGTGGTCGAAAGCCCCGCCTCGGAAGAGCGGATGCGCGAAATGTTCAAGGCGCTCGACGAAGTGCTGCGCGAAAACCCGGAAGTCGGCGCCTATAACCAGACGATCTGACGGGAGCGGCGGCTCCCGGCGCTGTTATTTGCACAAAGCCAAGCCGCCTGCCTTGTGCAAATGGCGGATCAAAGCAACCTTGTCCTCGGTTCAGGCGGGTGCGTCCCGCTCTTCCCGATGCTCGATCAATATTCGGCGACGGCCGCAGGCGGAGCGCCCCAGTTGAAATGATAGTTCAGGCCTGCGCGAACGATTTGGCCGTCGGCGTGGGCGTGGAATTGCGTCGCTACCGTGCTGGAGACGGCGCCGGTCGCCGGATTTATCGACAATTGAGGCGTCGAAATATTGATGCTGCCGAGGTCGTAATAGAGATACTCAGCCTTGGCGGACCAATTCGGCATGAACATCCATTCCAGGCCGCCGCCGACGGCATAACCGACGCGCAGATTTGAGCGGGAAGCTGCTCCGAAACCGAGGTCGGCGACCGCGCCGTCAGGCGTGACATTCAGCAACTGGCTGGTCGCGTTCAGTTCGCTTTGACCGTAAGCGACGCCGCCGGTCGCGTAAATTAGCGTGGTTGGCGTGAAGAGATAGCCGATGCGACCGCGCGCCGTGCCGATGTAATCGAGTTTCTGGCTGTTGGTGGGCGCGCCGAGAAGGTTGTTGGCCGGGAAATTGACGCTCGGCGCGGCCGTGACCGCCGTCGAAACGCCACGGCCTCCCGCAACGCCTTGAATGTCTGTTTCCAAACCGACGAGAGCATGGTTGGTCAGCTGGCGATTATACCCGAGCTGGCCGCCGCCGATGAAGCCGGCGTTGCTATCGCCGAATACGCCGGTTCCAAGTCCTGTCGCTCCGGGATCGAAGCCGCTCGCGACTGGGTAAGTCGAGTAGTAAACCTTGTTGTCGCCGCCAAAGGCGACGCCGGCGTTCAAGCCGACGTACAGCCCGGTCCAGACAGGAGGCGGCGGCGAAACGCTAAACGGCCCCTTCTTGTTCGGCAGACTTGCGGCTTTGTCCTGCGGATAAGCGGCGTCGTCGGACAGATCGGCGGCCAGGGCAAGGAAGTCCTTGAGCGGCGACGCAGCGTTAGGCTGGGGAGCGAAAATCGGGTCGAAGACATTCGGCGACAGAGGGCCGCTCAGCGTCGCGCGAATCGCGCCCGGCTCGAGAGGCTTGAAGTGGCGATCCATCTGGCCGATGGCGCAGACGGCGGCCGGCGCAATTCCGTTCTGACAGGGCGCGAACAGCGCGTCGGTCGGCAGCAGCGAACCATAGGCGTAGGTGATCTGGTCGGATCGGGAATTGAGGATATTGAAACCGTCGAGCTGGAATTTCAGGCCATTTTCCCATTTATAGCCGACGCGCATGTTGAGCGTCCCGGACGCCGGAGCCTTGAAATAGCCGTCCTCCGTCAAGGGATAGGCTCCCTTGAAGCGGTATTTCAACCCGCCAAACCAGCCCGTGTCCTTGCCCAACTGGACGGCGACAGAGGCGACGATCGGCGGAGCCTCGGGAATGTAATTGCCTGGCGCGTTGCCGAGATAGGTGAAATATCCGATCGTGTCTGGCGTTACGAGCTGGGCCCACGCCAAGGACTGCGGCGCGTCCCAGCCGCGGGAGCGCGCATGGCTGAGCGCCAAATCGCCGTCGAAATGCAGCCAATCATTGTACGAATAGTGATTGGTGAATTCGATGCCGTAGCGCCGGCTCGGACGCCCGAACAGAGTGGTTCCGGTGTCGCCGTCGAACTGGCTTTCGGAGTCGATATTCAACCACCAAAAGCTGATCGTTGAATCGAGACCTTTGACAAATTTGGTGCGCGCGCCGACTTCTGCGCCACGCGCCTTCACCATCAGCGGAATGGTGGCGGCCTGCGAACCATCGGGCGGGTTCAGTGTCGTCACGGTTCCGCGTGCGTCGGTCGAGTGGAAACCTTCGCCGAAGTCAAAGAAAAATTCGGTCTTCTCCCATGGACCCAGCACGATGGCGAGTTTTGGACTGTCCATGGCGGCGGCTTTTGACCCTGAATTCCAGGGGCCGGTCCAGATCGGCAGCGCGCCCAAGGCGCCGAAGGGCGTGGCCGTGGGGGCCGCGAGCGCGTTCTGATAGTTGCCAATGCTCGCAGCGAAAAAATCCCCGCGAACGCCCGCCGTCGTTCGCAGCCAAGGGGTCCATTTTACGGTGGTGTCCGTCCAGACGCCGACATTGCCCTCCGCGACCTGGTCGTTGGTGAGCGTGTCGTAAGCCATTGTCTGATAGGTGTCCTGCAAGCCGACGCGGATGTTGTCGTATCGCGATTGCAAGCCGATTCGCGTCTCCATGGGGAAGCCCGCGAACTCGTAACTCCAGCCGTGTTCCGCCTTCAATCCGAGGATCGTGCGGCGGTCGAATTGACGGAACTGATCGCCGATAATCGGCTGGGTCAGGAAATAATCGAAGTTGTTGAAGAGATCGAGCGTCGTATGAATCGCATAGGCTTCGATCCGCGAATGGCTGTTGGCGTCCGTCTCGCTCCAGCGAGTCGAGAGGCTGAAGCGCGTGGTGTCGCCGCGATCGGTGGGGTCGATATTGCCCCAGAGGGAAATCACCCCTTCGGTGACCGCGCGCTCCGGAATCTGGTTCGACGCATGCCAATGGTTGGCGTAGGCCATCGCTGTGATCGACACGCCGTTGTCGTCCGTGCCCTGCGACCAGCGCAGCACGCCGTTGATCTTGTGCATCGCGTCGGGCACGGTCCAGGGGCCGTTGAGTATACCAAGCTCCACGGCGCTGAGCAGAGCGCCGCCGGCGACCTTGTCGGAGGTCACGCCGAGCAAGCGGCCATAGTCGAAGCTGCCGGCGGTGGCTGAAAACAAGCCGCCTGGAAGTTCCTCCTTATATTGAATATGCACCGCGCCCGCGGTGGCGAAATCGCCTTCGTCGGCGAAATAGGGTCCTTTTTTCCCAATGACATAGGAGAACAGTTCCGGGATCAGGAAGTTGGCGTCGGCATAGCCCTGGCCATGGCCGTGGGTTGGCATATTGAGCGGCATGCCGTCCAGGGTGATCGCGAGGTCGGTGCCGTGATCGAGCTGAAAGCCGCGCAACTGATATTGATTGGCCTTGCCCTCGCCGCTATGCTGCGTGACCATGAGACCGGGAACCGCCGTCTCCAGCGCCTCGCCGGGCCGGGTGAAGGGAACCGCGTTGATCTCTTTGCCGGTGGTGAATTTTTCGCTCGCGGCCTCCTGCGTCGCGTTGAACTTTTCTTCGGCACGCTCCACCTCGGGTTTCGGCGCGGGCGCGGCGGCGACGGGAACGGGGACCGGCCTGGGCCTCGGGGTGGCCTTGCTCGTCGACCTGTGGACCAGTTTGCGCGGTGCGGCGACCTCGATGGTCGGCAACGCCTCCTGCGCCATCGCGGAACCTGTGGCCATTGCGACCAGCAGCGCCGCCATGGAAATTTCTCGAAGACGTTGGCGGCGGATCATGGCGGCTCCCCAAGCGAGTATGAACGTATCGCTCGTTCTTCTTACTTGCGCAGATTTTTTGCGCTTCGGGACGCGACTGTCAATCTGCCCCCGACAATTTGTCGCGGACGTGTCAATAATGTCACACTCTGTTAACGCAGAGTTAAGGCCCGGTTAACGCGCCGTCGGCTCCCGAAAAAGGGGCGACGCCCCGCGAAGGACGGCGCGTCGCGAATCACCGTGAAGCGTTACGCTGGCTAAAATCCCTTGCGCGGGTCATATGGCCTGCTGTCGCGCCATTTGGTCATCAGCGCCTCATAGTCCGCGTCGGGCGCGTCGGGCGCCATCAGTTTCAGCGAAACATAAAGATCGCCCGCCGGCTTTCCGTCGACGGCGGGCAGGCCCTTGCCGCGCAGGCGCAAGGTCCGGCCGCCGTTGGAGCCCGGCGGAATGGTCAGTTCGACCTTGCCGGCCAGGGTCGGCGTGGCGATCTTGGCCCCCAGCGTCGCCTCGTAGAGCGTAACCGGAAGATCGAGCCGCAGATCGCGTCCCTCGATACGAAAATGCGGATGCGGCAGGATTTTCACGGTCACCAGCGCGTCGCCCGCTTCGCCGCCCACCGGCCCGGGGTGACCCTGGCCGCGCAGACGAATCTGCTGGCCGTCGTCCACGCCGGCGGGAACTTTGACGTCCACCATGCGCCCGCCGGGCAGCGCCACGCGGGTGGAGCCGCCCAGAGCCGCCGTCTCCAACGGGACGGCGGCGGTGGCTACGACATCGGAGCCGCGCCGAGGCGCCGCGCGCCCGCGTTTGGCGCCGGCGCCAAACAGATCGGCGAAGAGGTCGGAAGGATCGAAGCCGGCGCGTCCGCCCGCGCCGCCCATGTTAAACTCGAAATGCGCCGCCCCCGGCCCGCCCGCGCCGCGCGAAAAACCGCCGGGTCCGGCACCCTCGAAGCCGGCAAAACGCGGCTTGCCGTCGGCGCCTATTTCGCCGCGGTCGAATTTGGCTTTTTTCTCGTCGTCGCCGACGATTTCATAGGCCGAGTTGATCTCGGCGAAGCGCTCCTTGGCCTTCGGGTCGGTCTTATTGTGATCGGGATGAAATTTTTTGGCGAGCTGCCGATAGGCCTTCTTGATCTCGCCGGCGTTCGCCGTTTTGGCGACGCCCAGAACGTCATATGGATCTCGCATCTTTTCATTAGCCTAATTGCGCGCCCGCCCGAACGGCGCGGACGCGGATGTCTCTTTTTGCTATTTGGGAGCATTCGCCGCAAGGCGCAAGCGGAGCGCCTTCAGGGCGTTTCCGGCGTCACGCGGGTCACATGGCCCATTTTGCGCCCCGGACGAACCTCGCTCTTGCCGTAAAGATGCACGCAGGCGCCGTCTTCCTGCAGCAGCTCGCGCCACCCGTTGGCGTCGACGCCGATCAGATTGCGCATCGTCGCGCGCCCGTGCCGGCGCGTGGCGCCGAGCGGCCAGCCGGCGACGGCGCGCATATGCTGCTCGAATTGCGAAGTCGTGGCGCCGTCCAGCGTCCAATGGCCGGAATTGTGAACGCGCGGCGCGATTTCATTGACCACCAGCTTTTCCCAAACCGGCCCGACCGCCCTTTCGATCACGAACAACTCGACCGCGAGAACCCCGACATAATCGGCGGCCTGAGCGATTTTTTGCGCAATCTCGACAGCCCGGTCGGCCGTCTCCGGGCGGATGCTCGCGGGCGTCGTCGTGGTGGCGAGGATGTGATGCTCATGCACATTCTCGCAGACGTCGTAAGCGCGAAAGGCGCCATCCGCGCCGCGCGCCGCGACCACCGAAATTTCCTTGGAAAACTGGACGAAGCTTTCCAGAATGCAGGGCGCGCCGCCGAGCGCGCGAAAAGTCACCGCGAGATCGGCGCCGCCCTGCAGCAAGATCTGCCCCTTGCCGTCATAGCCAAGACGGCGGGTTTTCAGAATCGACGGGCGCCCCAGCTTGGCCACGCCGCGGGCCAGCGCGCCGGCGTCGGCGACCTCAGTGAAGGCGGCGGTCTCGATCCCGAGACTTTGCACGAATTGCTTTTCGACGAGACGATCCTGCGTCAGCGCGAGAACCTGCGGATTGGGACGCACCGGCCTGCGCGCGGCGAGAAATTCCGCGGTTGCGGCCGGCACGTTCTCGAACTCATAGGTTATGACGTCGACCGCCTCGGCGAAGGCCTTGAGCGCGGTCTCATCGTCATATTCGGCCAAGGTGCGCGCCGCGCAAACATCGAAGGCGGGCTCGTTCGCGCCGGGGGAAAATATGTGCGCCTTGAGGCCAAGCCGCGCGCCGGCCATCGCCAGCATGCGCGCCAGTTGGCCGCCGCCCAATATGCCGATGGTGGCGCCTGGCGTCAGCATGACTGTCATGCCTCGTCGCCCGGCGTCTCGCCGACGCTCTCGGTCTGCCGGGCGCGATATTGCGCGAGGCGCTCTGCGAGGGAAGCGTCGGCGCGCGCAAGAATGGCGGCGGCGAGCAGCGCGGCGTTGATCGCTCCCGCCTTGCCGATGGCCAGCGTCCCCACCGGCACGCCGGCGGGCATTTGGACGATGGAGAGCAGCGAATCCATGCCCGACAGCGCGGCGGACTTGATCGGCACGCCGAGCACCGGTAGCGCGGTCATCGCGGCGGTCATCCCCGGCAGATGCGCGGCGCCGCCGGCGCCGGCGATGATGATCTCGAAACCCTCGATCTCGGCGTTTTTGGCGAAGGCCGTCAGCCGGTCGGGGGTGCGGTGCGCCGAGACGATCCGCGCCGCGTAGCCGACGCCGAGCGCGTCGAGCGTCTGCGCGGCGTGACGCATGGTCGCCCAATCGGACTGCGACCCCATGATGACGGCGACAGGTGTTGCGGGTTTCGTCACGGCGCTTCCGGCGGGCTGAACAATGGAAGCCATGCGGCATAGCGGAACCCGCCGCATGGCGCAAGCGCGCGGGCGGGGGACGCGAGCCGGAGAGGGCGGAGCGCGCTTGGGTTGCGCCAGCGCCCAACATATATCGCCAATCCTTAAGGGCGTGCGGCCAAGCGCCTATTGAACGTCCACAGTCCCAGCGCGAAGGCGAGCACCAGGAATCCGCCGGCAAGAACCGAGATCGGCTCCAATCCGAGCCTCTCGAACCATTGCGTATAGAAATGAATGGCCCCGAACACCGCGACGACATTGACCACCCATCGCCTGTTCTCGCGAACTGCCCAGATTCCGGCCCCGAGCAGCACGATCGCCCAGCCGATGACGAAAACCAGAGACGGAATCCCCCGCCAGGCGGCGTAGTCGGTCAGACTTTGGGGATCGCCTCGCGAGAGAGAGCGGATCAGCAGCAAATGATCGCCCCACAGCGAGCCGATCCAGAAACCGAAATTGACCATGAACACCGAGGTCCGCGCCGCGATCAACGCCAAGCGCTCGTAATCGGCCGCGAGCGACTTCGAGAGGTAATATGTCCCCAGCGCGAGGAGACTGAAAAGCAGGATCGTGACCGTTGGCTCGTAGATGGAGAGCATATAGGTCGCGTGCCAGTAGTTGGCGCGCGCGCCGAGACAGGCGCCGAGCGCCAGCACCGCGGCGGCCGTCAGCAAGCTCGATCGCGCGACGATCGCCGCTCCCGCGAGCGTGGCGGTGACGATCAGCATCGCGGCGAGGGAGCCCTCGCCGATCGCCAGAACGCCGCCGCAAAACATCAGCGCGCCGACCACAAGGCAGATTTGCGCCAGCAGGCTCCATTGCTCTTTGCCCCGGAGCGTGAACGCAAGTCCAATTGCGAAGGCCAGGACGCCAATGATGAGCGCGGTCGCCGGCGTCGGCGCCAGCGCCATCGCTCCCGCGCTCACCGCAACGACCCCGAAGCCGACAAGGACGTTGATCGCCATTGCGCCGGTGTCGCCGGCCGCCAAACCGCGCAGCCGTTCGGCCTCGGCCGGCGAGAGCTTTCCTTCTTCCAAAAGCTTAGAGAGATCGAGCGTGATTTTCATAATGGCCTCCGTCCGCCTGGTTCCCGGAGCCACTCTAGCCTTAGTCGGCGGGGCGATCCAATTTTGGCGGCGACCCGCGACCGCAAAAACTCCAAACCGCTCACGCCCCTTTCCGCCCTCGGGTTTTCCTCGCCCGCGCTTTCATGTTAGGGGATCGTTTCGCACCCCGCCGCCTGGGACCGTCTCGCCGGGCTGTCGGCAAAGCTCTAGGATACAAGCCTTGTCCATTCCCTTTCGCTATGTCGCAAAAGTCGGCGCCTATATCGTCAAGCAGCATCTCATGGGCCGCAAGCGCTATCCGCTGGTTCTGATGATGGAGCCGCTGTTTCGTTGCAACCTTGCTTGCGCGGGCTGTGGAAAGATCGATTACGCGGATGATATTTTGAACAAGCGGCTTTCGGTCGAGGACGCGCTCGCCTCCGTGGACGAATGCGGCGCCCCCGTCGTGGTCATCGCCGGCGGCGAGCCCTTGCTGCACAAGGATCTGCCGGAGATCGTGAAAGGCGTCATCGCCCGCGGAAAATTCGCCATTGTCTGCACCAATGCGCTGCTGCTGGCCAAGAAAATCGATCAGTATCGGCCGAGCCCCTATTTCACCTGGTCGATCCATCTCGACGGCGACAAGGAGATGCATGACCACGCGGTGAGCCAGGACGGCGTGTTCGAGCGCGCTGTCGAGGCGATTAAATTGGCGAAGGCCAAGGGCTTCCGCGTCACCACCAACAGCACGTTCTTTTCGGGCGCCGATCCCGAACGCGTGGCGAAATTCCTCGACGAGACGACGAAGCTCGGCGTCGACGGCATGACCGTCTCGCCCGGCTACGCCTATGAGCGCGCGCCGGACCAGGCGCATTTCCTCAACCGCACGCGCACCAAGGAACTGTTCCGCGCCATCCTCAAGCGCGGCCGCGGCGGAAAGGCCTGGGCCTTTGAGCAGTCGAGCCTGTTCATGAATTTTCTGGCCGGCAACGAGGCCTATCACTGCACGCCCTGGGGCAATCCTCTGCGCACCGTCTTCGGCTGGCAGCGTCCGTGCTATCTGCTGGGCGAGGGCTATGTCCCGACCTTCAGGCAATTGATGGAAGAGACCAACTGGGACGCCTATGGCGTCGGCAATTACGAGAAATGCGCCGACTGCATGGTGCATTGCGGCTTCGAGGCCAGCGCTGTGAATGACACGATCACCAAGCCCTGGAAGGCGGCACGGGTGGCTTTGTTCGGCGTGCGCACCGAAGGCCCGATGGCGCCCGACATTTCGCTCGAAAATCAGCGTCCGGCCGAATATGTCTTCGACAGGAATGTCGCGACGCTGTCACAGACCCGCGAGCACGAGGCGAAGCAGCGGGCCGATAAGACCTCCACAGCGGCTTAAGGTCGCGAAGGCCGCGCGGGCGTCGAGCCCCGCGCGGATAAGATCGCCGAGCTGCGCCGGCTCGCGGACGAGTTCCCGCAGCACGCCCGCGACATCGACGCCGCCGTCGGGGCGGATCGCCTTGGTCGCCAGCGGCGGCAGCGCGCGCGCGGCGGGATCGCCGATCGCCCGCACAATCGCGAAGGGCAACCCGCGCCGCCGAGCGAAGGCGCCAGCGATATGGGACTCCATATCCACGGCGACGGCGCCGCTTTGTTCGCGCAAGGCGGCTTTGCCGGAGACGGTGAGAACGGCGGCGTCGACGCCCACGACCGCGCCTTCCCGCCCCGTTACGCCGGCTCCGGCGAAGCCCTCCATCAACACTCGGCGCAAGACCGGATGCGCGTCGAAATGCTCGAGCCCGATCACCGCTCGCGTCCCGATCACCGCGTCGCCGGGACGTAAGCCGAAATCCAGCCCGCCGGCGAGGCCAAAGCTCACTACGGCGGAAAATTCGGCGTCGGCCCGCTCATCGAGCGCCGCGCGCAACAGGCCGACATCGGCGCCGCTGCAAAGGGGAATGAGGTCTTCGCCGCCAAGGCAGGCGGCCTCGCGCGAAAGCCCCGTCACGACGAGAATCGGCGCGTTGGCTCCACATTGGACTGTGTCTTTGCGACGGGCAGGGCTTCGAGTCATCGCCGCTCCTCCCGTGATCGGCGCAGCAAAACGCTCGCGCGACAACTCCACCGGCTTCCTCGCCCCCGAACGGAGGCCGCCGCCCTTTAAAGCCCGACGCTCACGCGCTTCTCATTCGCGCGCCGCAGATTGCGGTAGCGCGCCAGCGCCCACAGCGGGAAGAATTTTCCATAGCCATGATAGCGCAGATAGAAGACCCGGGGAAAGCCGGTGGCGGTGAAGCGCGCCTCGTCCCACAGGCCATGCTCGCCTTGCGTCTTCTGTAAATAGGCGACGCCGCGCTTAAGCGCCGGGTGATCCGCTTCGCCCGCCGCCATCAGGGCCAGCGCCGCCCAGGCGGACTGGGAGGCGGTAGAGGGCGCAGGCTCATAGCCGCGATAATCCAATTTGTAGCTGGAGAGATCCTCGCCCCAGCCGCCGTCCGGATTTTGAATCGAGACGAGCCAGGCGACGGCGCGGCGGAAAGCGTCGTGGCTATGTGGCAGACCGGCCGCGTTAAGCGCGCAGAGCGACGACCAGGCGCCGTAAATATAATTGGCGCCCCAACGCCCGAACCAACTGCCGTCTTCCATCTGTTCGGCGAGCAAGTAATCGACGCCGCGAGCCAGTCTCTTGCTCGATTCCGGCTTGTCGCCAAGCTGCGCCAGCATGGAGACGCAGCGCGCCGAAACGTCGGCGGTCGGCGGATCGAGCAGCGCGCCATGATCGGCGAAGGGAATATGGTTGAGGTGGTAATGGCAATTGTCGGCGTCGAAGGCGCCCCAGCCGCCATTCTTGCTTTGCAGTCCCTCGACCCATAGGCGGGCGGGCGCGATGCGCCCGCTATAAGAAGCGTCTCGGGTCTCGCGGGCGAAGCGGTCCATCGCGGTGACGACGACGGCGGTGTCGTCGACATCGGGATAATAGGGATTGGCGTATTGGAAAGCCCAGCCGCCGGGCGCTACATCGGGCCGCTGCGCCGCCCAGTCGCCCTTCACATCGAGAATTTGCAACGGCGCCAGCCAGTCGAGCGCCTGTTTCACGCGGTCGCGCGCCTCGTCGCCGCCGGCCTCCAGCAAAGCGTGAGCGACCAGCGCGGTGTCCCAGACCGGCGAGACGCAGGGCTGGCAATAGGCTTCATGCTCGTGAACGACGAGCAGCCGCTCGATCGATTCCCGCGCTGCTTTCACGCGCGGATCGGTCGCGGGAGCGCCGAGCACGTCATACATCAGCAGGCTGTTGACCATGGCCGGGAAAATCGCGCCGAGCCCGTCGACGCCGTTGAGCCGTTCGGTCGTCCAGCTCTCGGCGCGGGTGATCGCGGCCTCGCGCGTCGATTTGGGGAAGAAAGGTTCCAAAAGACGCAGCAGCTTGTCGACGGTTCCGAAAATCGCTGTCCAGGGAAAAGTCTGGTGTTCGCCTCTAGGCCATTGGCGCACCTCTTCTGGAGGCGTGACGAACAATTCGCCGATATGCACGCCAAGCCGATTTTTCGCGCGCGGCCTTTTCGCCATCAGCACCAGCAGCGGAACGAGCACAGTGCGCGCCCAATAGGAAACCTTGTCCAGGTGGAACGGGAACCATTCGGGCAGCAACATGATTTCGACCGGCATGACCGGCACGCCGCGCCACGGAATTTCCCCGTAGAGCGCCAACAAGGCGCGCGTAAACACATTGCTCAGGGCGGCGCCGCCGTGCTCCAAAATCGCCGCGCGGGCCCGCGCCATATGGGGCGCGTCGATGTTGTCGCCGATCATCTTGAGCGCGAAATAGGCCTTGACGCTAGCGCTGATGTTGAAGGCGCCGTCCTGAAACAACGGCCAGCCGCCATGCGCGCCCTGCACGCGGCGCAGATAGGCGGCAATCTTGCCTTCGAGCGCGGCGTCGACGGGCTCGTCGCGATAGTGGCGCATCAGCACATATTCGGCCGGGATAGTGCAATCGGCCTCGAGCTCGAAGCACCAGTGGCCGTCGCTCTTGCCGAGCGCCAGCAGCGCATGTTGCGCGCGATCGATGCTGTCATTGAGCGGATCGACGTCGGCTGACGCAAATTGTTCGGCGCGCGCAGTTGCGGTCATAACTTAAATTCCTCCGTGACAAACTCGTTGAACTTGGCTGACCGGAGCGTCAGTCGATGTGCAGGCCGGGGGTCGCGCCCATATGGGGCCGAACGGAGATTTCCACGTCCTGGCCCAGAGCCACCAGGAAGCGCAGCAGCCGCTCAAGCGAAAACTGGCGGAAGTCGCCGCGCAGCAGCTTCGAGACATCCGGCTGCTTGACGCCGAAGAGCCCCGCCGCTTCGATCTGACGCAAGCCGCGCTCGCGCATCAGGCTGGCGATTTTGCGCGCCAGCTTCGCCTTTACGAGATTGTCGCCGCCGAAGTTTTGCTCACCAGTCATAGTTCTATCCCGCAGGCGCGAAGCCCGCGCCGAGTAGCCGCCAAGGGTCGCAAAGAAGACTCACGCGACAACGAAGATCGCTGTTTATAGTGATTTAGCTATAGGATCAAGCCGGCGGGAACCCATTTATAACTATAGAGTTTTATGCAGCAGGAAGTGAGATGGAGCGCATCCCTGGGCGATCTCTCCCAAAAGTCGCGAGGCAAGAGGGAGCAGCCGCTTTCGTCCGCCGCCGCGCGGCGGTTTAGCCATTTATGGTGCGCTGCGCGAAAGTCCTGCAGGACGAGGCGCTTTTTCGCCCTCCTTCGGGCCCTCGCCGCGCAACAGAAATTGCGTCGGGGCGGGGATAGTGCTTTAACTGCGCTCCACAAGCGGCGTTGCGCGGTCCGCCGGCGTCCCAGTAACGGTTTTACGTAAAAAATGACGGCCCCTCCTCTCGACTGCGAGCCTCTGGTCGCTGGCAAGCGACCGGCAGACACGCGCGTCGTGGTCGCCATGTCGGGCGGCGTCGACTCGAGCGTCGTCGCGGCCCTCTTGAAGGAGCAGGGCTACGACGTCGTCGGCGTCACCTTGCAGCTCTATGACCATGGCGAGGCGACGCATCGCAAGGGCGCCTGCTGCGCCGGCCAGGACATAGAGGACGCGCGCAATGTCTGCGAACGCCTCGGCGTGCCGCATTTCGTGCTGGATTACGAAGCGCGTTTTCGCGAAACGGTGATCGACGGCTTCGCGGCGAGCTACGCCAATGGCGAGACGCCTGTGCCTTGCGTCGCCTGCAACCAATTCGTCAAATTCGCGGATCTGTTCGACACAGCCCGCGATCTCGGCGCCGATGTGCTGGTCACCGGCCATTATATCTCGTCGCGCGACGACGGCGCCGGCGGCCGCGCGCTGTTTCGCGCCCGCGACGCGGGGCGCGACCAGAGCTATTTTCTGTTCGCCACGACGCGGGAACAGTTGCGCATGCTGCGCTTTCCGCTTGGCGATTACGCCAAGAGCGAGGTGCGCGAACTGGCCCGCCGCTTCGGGCTGGAGGTCGCCGACAAGCCGGACAGCCAGGACATTTGCTTCGTGCCCTCCGGTCATTACACCGATGTCGTGGAGCGGCTGGCGCCCGGCGCAGTGATTCCCGGCGACATCGTGCATATCGACGGCCGCGTGCTGGGACGGCACGCCGGCGTCATTCATTACACCGTGGGTCAGCGGCGCGGGCTCGGGCTCGGCGCGGCGCAGGCGGGCTGCGCCAGCGAACCGCTGTTCGTCGTGCGGCTCGACGCCGCCAAGGCGCAGGTCGTCGTCGGCCCGCGCGAGGCGCTGGAGACCCGCGCGGTGGCGCTGCGCGACGTGAACTGGATCGGCGACGGCGCCTTCGCGCAATTGCCGCCGAGCGGCCGCGACCTGTTCGTCCGCGTGCGCTCGACGCGGCCACCCGTGCCGGCGCGGCTGATCGCCCGCGGCGACCACCAGGCGGCGGTGGTTTTCGCCACCGGCGAATTCGGCGTGTCGCCGGGCCAGGCCTGCGTGTTCTACGACGACGGCGACGAAGCCCGCGTGCTCGGCGGCGGCTTTATCGCGGCGGTCGAACCGGCCCTGCCGGCGGCGGCCTTCGTGAGCCACAAGCCGCGCGCGGCGGAGGGCGAGGCCGGCGCGCGGGGGTGATCTTCCTACTCCACCATCACCCGCACGCTGCGCGACGCCCCCGGCCTTAACGCCAACCGCGCCTGAATCTTATGCGCGCCGGGTTTTAGCGGCCAGAATACGGTTTGATCGGCCTCCGCGACCACAAAGGGCTCGCCGTCCACATACCAGACGATTTGCGCGTCAGAGGCTCCCTGTCCGCCGGGCGCGAGTTTGAGCGCCAGTCTGTTCAGCGCGGCGGGCTGGTCCGGGTTGCGCCAGATATGGGTGTTGTGTTCGGGCGCGGCGATGGCGAGCGCGGGTGCGTCAGGCGCGTCGGCCTCTTGCGCCGAGCGCAACCCCGAGAGCACTGGCGCGATGGGCGCCGCTTCTTCCGGCTTCACCCATTCGCGGATGGTCCCAAAGCAGTTTTCGCGCAAATCCCGCCCAAGACAGAGATCGACCGCCCGGCGATCCGGCGGCGGTGGAAAACTTTCCGCGTCCATGTCGCCGGGTTTGGCGCCGTGCAGCTTGACCAGAATCGCATGAGCGAGGCGGGCGCTAGACGCGGCGCCGCCCAGCTCCTTCATCGTTCCGGCGTCGGCGCGCCCGAGCCAGACGCCGACCACGAATTTTCTCGAATAGGCCAGCGTCCAGGCGTCCCGATAGCCCTGGCTGGTGCCGGTCTTCACCGCGACCGCGAAGGGATATTCGAGCGGCCCGTAACGCGGGAAGGTTGGCAGCCGCGCCTGCGGATCGGAGAGGAACGAGGTGATCAGCCGCGCCGTGTCGACCGACATGACGCGGCGCGGCGCGAGAAGACGCTGCTCCCGCGCATATTGGAGATCCGTGAGCACGCCGTCGTCGGCGAGCGCCGCATAGGCGCGCACGAGATTTTCGAGCTTCGTCGGCAGCGAGCCGATCGCCATGGAAACGCCGAAGGACTCGGGCGGCGCCTCGAGATCATGCAGGCGAAGCTCGTGCAGGAAGTGAAAATTCGCCTCGATCCCGACGCGGCGCAGCAGATTGGCCGCCGGCACATTGCGCGAATTGGCCAGCGCCTGACGCGGCGACATCGGCCCCAGAAACACGCCGTCGGCGTTGTTTATGCCCAAGGCGCCCTCGGGAACGTCGGCGATAATGTCGGTCGCCTTGAGCGCGCCGCGCTCGAAGGCCAGCGCATAGACGAAGGGCTTTAGCGTCGAGCCCGGCGAGCGCGTCACGCGCGTGAAATCGAAGGCCCCGGCGCCGGCGCCGCCAAACCGCGCAGAACCCACTTCGGCTAAAATCGCGTTGGAAGGGCGCTCGGCGACCATGACCGCGACCTGCCGCGCGCCGGCGCCGCGAAAGCCATTGAGATAGCGCCGCGCCAGCCGCGCGACCTCCTCCTCGACGCCAAGGTCGACGCTGGCGTGAATGCGGGGATCATAAGGGGACGCGGCTTCGAGCCTGCCTTCGCGCGCCAGCCGCTCATAGCGCAGCGCGAGATGCAGCGTCTCGGGGCGGCGGGGCGGCGCGATCGGCTTCATCGCGGTGAGCTGCGCTTTGGCCAACTCCGCCTGCGCCGGGCTCAGCGCGCCCATGCGCATTAGTTCGTCGAGCGCGCGCGCCGCGCGAATCGACGCGCGAAGACGCCCGCCCTCGCGCGCCAGATTCATTCGGCCGGGCGCCTGCGGAATGGCGGCGAGCAGCGCCGTCTCGGCCCAGGAGAGATCTTCGACCGGCTTGTCGAAATAATAGCGCGCGGCGTGGGCGACGCCGTGGCTGCCGCCGCCATAGGGCGCAAGCCGCAGATATTGCGCCAGGACCGCCTCGTGGCCGTGGCGGGCGATCAGCGCGAGCGCGGTCGCAGCCTCGATGACCTTGCGAGAGAAGCCGCGCGGACCGGGGTCTTGCATCCGCGCCACCTGCATCGCGATGGTCGAGGCGCCTTCGCGTCGGCCGCGCCGCGCGACGTTGTTCCACGCCGCGCGGGCGATCGCCAGGAGATCGACTCCGCCATGCGAAAAGAAGCGCCGATCCTCCAAAGCGAGGGTCGCCTCTACAAAGCGTTTCGGGATTTTTTCCAGCGGCCAATAGCCGTAGCCGGCGTCCGCTTCATGCGCGATTTGCGTGAGAAAGGCGCCGTTGCGGTCGTAGACGATCTCGGTCGCTCTCGGCGCAACAAGTTCCGCGCGCGCAAAAGCTTCGCGGGCCAGCCAAACGCCGCCGCCAATCGCGCCGCAGAGGACGATGGCGACAGCGAGAGCAAAGCGCCGTCTCATTTGGCGATCTCGATGCGCTGACCGGCGCTGGCGCCGGAAACGCCCTTTTTATACATCGTCTCGACGACGCCGGAGGGCTGGGTGAAGGCGCCGACCGTTTGCGCTTTTGCACGGAAGGCGAAGCGGTAATTGCCCTTGGGCAACGAGTCATAGGCATAGAACACAAGATCGTCGCCATAGGAGGTCCAGCTCGGCGCGAGCGTCGGCGCCGCTGACGGCCGGGCCTCGCGCGGGGCGGTGGCGATATTGGGGTTCAGCGGCTCGAAGCCCGCCGGCAGCGGCAGCGAAATCGCGACGTGGGTGCGATCCTGCGGATTGACCAGCTCCGCCGTCACCTCGATCACATCGCCCTGTTTCAACGCGACGGCGCCGCTCTCCGACGGCTCCAGTTTCGAAGGCGGCGCGTCGCCGGGATTAATCCGCCAAAGCGCCGTCGTCAGCGCAAAGCCTTGCGCGCGGGCGGGAGCCTTGGCGCCCACCTCGGAGGGCTCGAAGCTCGTCTCCACCAGCGCGATGGCCGGCGCATTGGAGCCATTGGCGATGACCAGCGGCGAGTTTTCACTGCTGACGTAACGCAGCGCCGGCGTATTGGCGTCGAGCCTCTGCGATTGCGGCGCATTGGTCCCCTGGGTCAGCGTCAGCGCGATGGGCGAGGCGGGCCGGCGCCAGCCCTCAGCCAGCGCGCGGATCGCCGCGGCGTCGGCGTCGGTGGTTCCCCAGCCGTCGCCCTCCCCGAGACGCAGGAGAGCCTCGCGCAGCGCTGGCGCGCGCGCGTCGCCGGGCGCGGCCAGCGCCGCGGCGCGGGTCATTTCAGCGAGCGCGCGCGACTCAGACGGCGGAATGATCGGGCTGCCGCCATCCGCCGCCTGCCCGCCATAGACCTCCACGCCGCCCCGTTGCAGAAACTTCACTCTGGCCCACATCGCATCGAGCAGCGACGCGACGACGCGCGGATCGCCGCCGCTGGCTTTTGTCGCCGCGCTGGTCATTTCCGCGACGCTGATATTGGGGAGAAAATCCGCCTGCCGCGCGAATTCCGCGACATAGGACTCGTCCAATTTGCCGCCTTCGGCCAGCGCGTTCAGCGCCTCGACGCGCTCGCGCAATTCGTCGCCGCGCAGCAGACGCGGATAGTCCGACCGCAGCGAGGCTTTCAGCGCATTGGCGAGACGGTCGAGCAGCGTTTTGTCGATCGGCTCGCCGGCGCTCTCGGCCTCGGCGAGAAAGGCGTAGGCCCAGGCGGTCAGTGAGACGTTGCCGGGCGCGCGCGGCCAGAAGGCGACGAGCCCGTCGCCGTCGATGGATTGTTCGACCGCCTGCGCGGTCGCCTTCACATTGGCGGAAATGCGGCCCTCCAGCCCCGCAGCCGCGAGGATCGGCGAAAAGCCTTTGAGCGCGAGACCCGAGCGCGCCAGCGAAAGACGCTGCTCGGTGCAGCCATAGGGATATTCGACCAGCGCGTTCAGTCCCGCAACGAGCTTCACCACAGCCGGGTCGCCGGCCAAAACGATGCTGCGCGAAAAGCTTTCGGGACGAACGCCGTCGCTCACGGCGGCCAAGGTCTTGCTCTCGCCGGCGGCGATTTCGACGACCTCGTATCGGCGCACCGGCGCGCGGTCGGGTTTCAGCGGCAGTTCGATTTCGACCGCGTCTCTCGCATGATCGGCGTCGCGTTCGATCTTGAAGCCGAGCTTGACGCTTTGCGCGCCGGGCTTTTGCTCGGGAACGCTGGCGCGCACATCGAGGCGGACGGGCTTGTTTTGCGTCCATTCGATTTTCTGGCTCGCAGCGCCCTGAACATCGAGACCTTGCGCTGATATCGACGCCGAGCCCGCGCCGCCCGGCCCTTCGACGACGCGCGCGACGAGCCCGAGATCGAGCGTGTCGCCAGGGCGCACGAAGCGAGGCAGCGCCGGCTGCGCCACCAGTTCCTGGCGGATCAGCATTTCGCCGCCCGCATAGCCGAAGCGGTCGGGGCCGCTCACCGCTTTTGCGCGCAGCTTGAACACGGTCAGCGTGTCCGGCAGTTTCACCTTGATTTTGGCTACGCCGTCGGCGCCTATTTTCACGCTCGGCAGATAGACCGGCACGGGCGTAAAATTTTTTCGCACGGAGATGTTGTTTTCCGCGCCCCATTCCTCCAGCGCGCCATCGCCGCCGGGAACCTCCTCCAGCGGAATGACGCCAAAGGCCATGTTGCGCGTGTCGCGCGCCGCCATTTTGGTTTCGCGCGCCACAATGAAATTGGCCAGCGGATCGAGCGGCTGCTCCTTCGCCAGCGAAAGCACCGCCTGATCGACCATCCAGAATGTGGCCTCTCCGGCCAGCGGCTTGCCGGCGTCGTCGGCGAGCCGCAGCGAGACTTCCACCTCCTGTCCTGGCCGCGCCTTGCCCGGCGCCTCCAGTTTCACCGTGACGATATTCTTGACCGGCGTGACCTCGATCCATTTTGTCGCCGCGATGGTGATCGGCTTGCCCTGGTCGAAGCTCGCAGCCGCATTTGGCGCGCTGTCCTTGAGCCGTCCGCGCATGATCAGAAAATGCACGGCGAGTTTCGGCGTCTGTTCCTTCTTGAGGGTCAGCGCATAGCGGCCAAAGCCGTTGGCGATGTCGATGAATTGATAGTCGTAAACGCCGCTTGGCTGTTCGACGACGACGAGCGCGCGCGCGTTCTGGAACGGCGATTGAACCAGCAGCGTCGCGGCCTCGCCCGGCGCGTATTTTTCCTTGTCGAGAGTGATCGTCGCGGTGGAGGAGGGCGGACGCTGGAAGGTGACGGGCGTGTCGCCGCCGACAAAAAAGTCGACGCCGACCTGCTGGCGCCGGCCGATGCGGTCATAGGCTTCGAGCTGCACGACATAGACGCCGGCGTCCTTCGCCTGCAGCTCTATCGCCTGCGCCTCCTTGGCGCTCGTCACCTTGCGCTCCAGCAGCGTCTCGTCTTGCACTTGCGTCACATATTTGGCGGAGCCCTGCGCGAAATCGGAGGCCTGCAAGGTCGAAATCCAGTTGCGTTTGATGAAGCGTAGCGTCATCTCCAGCCCTTCGATCGCCTCGCCCTTGCCGTCGATGGCGATGACTTCCGGCGTGATCGTTCCAGGCCGCGCGACATATCGCGCCGTCTTCACGCCGAGCACGAAGGGCGGCACGGCGATCACATTCTGCACACTGCGCACCTCGACGCCGTCGTCGCCGGTGACGGTGGCCTCGATGGAATAGCGGCGCGGCTGCGCCGTCGGCTCGATGGTGGTGTCGAAGCTCATGCGCGCGGCGCCGCCGGCGTCGGTGCGCTGATCGCGCTCGAGCACTGCGGTCGATTTGAACTTGGCGTCGCCGGAAAAGCGAGCGTCGGTCGAAAACAGAAAGCCCTCGCGCCCCGGCGGCGTAAACACGTATGGGAACTGCGCCGCGCGCCATTTGACCGGACGATCCGCCGCCAGCCCGCCAGCGAAATAGCGCGCGAGCAGATCGACATTGAACTCTCCGTCGAGCGGAACCATCTGCGGCGCGTTCAGCACCACTTCGAAGGTCGGCAGGCGATAGGCTTCCTTCTTGAACGGAAAGTTCCCGCAGGAAAGGTCTTCCGGCTCGGCGGCGGGCGCGGCTTGCTCGTCGCCGTTCTCCGCTTGCTGGTCGTCCTTGGGCGTCTCGTCCGTTGCGTCCGCGTCCTTGGCCGGCTCTTTCGCCTTCGGCTTCGCGCCGGCGGGTTCGTATTTGATCGAATAATCTCCCGTCGCCGGCGTCTGCGCGTCGAATTTGTGATAGAAGCCGCCGCTCTGGTCGGGCTTGACCGGAATGCGCCACTCCTGATTGCCCGGCCCGGAGACGACAAGCGTTCCCCCGAGCTTCGGCAAGCTCAAGACGCCGCCGCGATAGACGCGCACATAGCCCTTGATATGCACGGGCTCCTCAGGGCGATAGATCGGCCGCTCGGTGAAGAGATGGCACAGCGTGCGCGCCGCCTCCACGCGCGGCTGGTCGGGATTGGTGGTCCAGGCGAGCCAATCGGCGTCCGGCTTCGACCAGTTTTCCTTGGAATATTCGGACGGCGCGCTGCCGGGATCGACGATCAACGCATCCAGACCCTTGGTGACGACGACGCGGCGCAGTTCGGCTTCGGCGCGCTTCGCTACGCTCCAGGTGAAGAAACCCGAGGCGTCGGTCGCCCCTTGCGCCAGCGTGACGAATTTATCGTCCCTGACGCCCTCGATGCGCAGCTGCGCGCCCGCGACGGGCTGCGCGGTCGAGAGCGAGGTGACGGCGAAGCGCACCCGACCCGGCTCCTCGACGGCGGTCAACGTCAGATCGGTGACCACGACCCGCAGCCAATGGCGCGCGCTCTCGCCCGGGGCGCGTAGCCCAACGAGATAGGCGCCGGGCTGTTCGCGCCCTTTGATGCGGGCGAAATCTTCGGAAAGATCGATCCCGAATCTGGCGTCGGCGCCGTCGCGCCGCAGCGGCAGGGTCGCCAGTCTCGATATGGCGGGCGAGCCGAGCGCCTTGATGCGCTCCTTAATCGCGTCGGCCTCGATGTCGGCGCTCTCGCTCCAGGCCTTGGGCTCGTTGCCGGGCAGAGCCGGCTCCTCGGAGTCCTGCGTGTCGACGCCATGATCGGGGAAGGGCCAGAAGTCGCGCGACAGAGGGTCGATCGCGTGAATGCGAATATCAGCGCGCTCAACGCCGCGTCCGCGCAGCGGCAGCACTTGCGGGCCAAAGCGTTCGACGATTCCAAAACCCGCGTCCCATTGCAATGTGGGCGCGTCGCGCGTGAAGGCGAAACGTTGCATAAATGCGCTGGCCAAGGCCCGCCCGCGCGCGTCGTGCAGCGCGCCCGGCGCGATGTTCAGCTGGTAGACGCGATCCGACAAAAACTTCGCCGTGATTTTGAGGCGCTGGCGATCGACCTCGACGTCGAGATCGTCGACGGGCGGCGTAAAGCGCAGCGCCTCGCGCGCCCGCAAAATATCGAGCGGCTCGGGTTCGGCGGAAAATTGCAGCGACAGCCGCCGCTTGTTGGCCGGAGCGTAGGCGGAGCCGGCGTCGCCGCCCTCATCCGCGCCGCTTTCGGGCGCCGGCGCCACGGCCCCACTGGAGGCGCAGCGCAGCACGCCGTCGATCTTGTCGTCGTTCCAGCCGCGGCCGCAAGTCGTGTCGACAACGGCGAAGGGCGTGGCCGTGCGCACGCGCAGCTCGAAGGTTTCCTCGTCGAAGCCGGGCTCGTCGGCGAGCTTGAGCCGCACGATGGCGAGCTGGCCGTCGGCGACGGCCTCGCGAAACTTGATGACGTAACTCTGCTCGGCGGCGCGTTTGCTTCGCTCCAGCGGTAGAATGTCAAAATCGGCGGAGGTCAGCGTTCGCCCGCCCTGCGGCGAAATGCCCGGCGCGGGACGTATTTCGATAGCCAGCAGCCGCGCCAGCGCCTTAGGTTCGACCGGCGACGGGAAAGTCAGCGCGATTTGATTGAGTTCCGGGACCGGATCGGCGCCGTCGGCCGGCGTCGTCGAGATTGGCGTCGGCAGCAGCGCGACCAGCCGCGTCTCGCTTGAGCCGGATTTCACGACGACGCGCGCCAGGGGCGTCCAGGGCTCCGCCGGACGAAACTGCAAGGCGCGCGGCCCGAGCCAGCGCCATTCGCCGGCCGGCTCCGGCGATAGATTCGCGAATTTTTCATGCGCGTCGGCGGGACCGCCGTTCTTCGGGCCGGCGTCGGAATCGAAGAAGACGGTGATGGGATCCCAGTCGCGCAAAAATTTTTCGGGCACGACGCGGGCGCCGTCGGCGCGTTGCGCTTGGTCGAATCCTGCCGGCGCGACAGCACGGGCTTGCGGCTCGGCGCGCGGCGCCGGCGCGAGAAGGGCGAGCGACGCCGCCGCCGCCAGCAAAGCGAGAATTGTCTTTTTCATCAGCGCAACTCGTTCCCTATCGCCTATTGGCTTTTTTGAGACCGGCCTTTTCCAGAAACTCCGCCACGACCTCGTCCGGCGGGCTCGCCGGAGGCGGCGAGACGCCGAGCACGGCGAGCCGCACGACGCTCAAGGGCGCGTCCAAGGGCGCGCGCGCCTCGACGAGATAGCGGCCGGCGGGGAGCTTTCGCTGCTGCGCGACGCCCTCGCCGAGCGTCTGGCCGTCGGCGCGCAGCAGCCGCATCGTCGCGCGATCGGGTTCGGCGCGCAGCCCGAGGCCGATTTCGCCCTCGCGCTTCGTCTCGAAGGAGAACAGCGCCGCCGAGCCCGGCGCCAGAGTCACGGCGTCGTTGACGCCCTCATGCGCGGCGATCACCGGGCTTGTGAAAATATCCAGTGCGCCGGTCAGCGGGCCGTCATGCGGCGAATAAACGTCGAGCGTCGCGTCGCCGGCGTCCATGAGACGGCGCAATTCGACGCCGTTTGGAAAGGCTTGCATGTCGCGCTGGCCGTTTTGCGTGAAAGCGACGATGGCCGGCGCTCCGCTGCGCGCCGTCAGCAGCACGGGCTCGTTTTGATGCAGCGTAAAGCGCGCCGCCGGCCCCTCCAGCGCCGCCCACCCCGGCGAGGTCAAGGGCTTCGCCGCGACGGCTGGCCACGGCCCCTTCCCTGCGCGCTCCAGCCAGAGCGCCGCCAGCCCCGGCGGGTGATCGAACAAGGCGACGCCAGGGCCATCGATTTCAATGTTCGTTCCGCGCGAAACAAATCCGCTTTGCGAAACGAAGCGCGCCTCGCCGCCGAGCGCGTTGAGGCGGTCGCCCTTGGCGCCTTCGACGGGGATCGCAATCTCGCCGGTCGCGCCAAAAAACCCTTTGAGCGCATGCGTCGTCGACACGCTTTCGCGTTTGCCGGGCGCCGGCGCGGCGAGCACGGGGGCGGGCGCATTGGAGAGATTGACCAGCCAGAGCTTGCCTCCTTTTGGCGGCGCGCCGTGATAGGTCGAGGCGAGCGGCGCCGACCCGCCATAGATCGCAAGACCCGTCGCTTCGTCCGGCGCCGCGAAAGCCGCGACTTCGGCTGGCAGCTCCAAGGCCAGCGGCGCGTCGGCCGTCGCGAGCGTCACCGGCTGCGCGGTCAAAGGCGGAATCACCGCGCGAAACAACGCGGCGCCCTTCGCGTTGGGCGCCACATCGACGTCGATGGCGCGCAAACTCAGCCGCAAAGGCCCGGCGCCCGAGGCGTTCCATAGGCGCAACGGCGCGTCGTTCGCAAGCGCCAGCGTCGCGCCAATCGAGACCGCCATGCCGCGACCAGCTTCGAGGCCGACGCGCCCCTGCGCCGATTGCGCCAGCCACAGCCGCGCCTTGCCCTGGGGCGGCGCCAGCGCCGGCAGTTCCGCGCGCTCTCCGGCGGCGAGATCGAGCGCGATTTCCTCGCCGCGCCAATCGAGGCTCTTAACCGCGACGTTGCTCTTGCAGTCGCCGGACGCGACGAACCACAGATTTTGCGATTGCGGCGCCAGCGCGCCGGCGCGCGCGTCCTGCAAAAGCTGTTCAGGCGACGAGCCGGTGAAAAGAGCCGCAGGCGGGGCGCCGATTTCGACGACCGAAGCGCTGGGAAGAGCGGCAAGCCCCACGCAGATCGGCGCGGGCGCGCCCTCGACGGGATCGAGAGCGATCTCGGCGCCGCTTTGTCCGCGTCGTTCAACGGCGCGTGCGGCGATCGCTATCGGCGCGCCGCCGCCGCCGCCCACCGTCCACACGACGGCGCGCCAGGCGCTTTTGTCGCTTATGGGCGCCGGCCAGGCGGCGAAGGGCGCAAGACCCCGCCGCAATCCGATCGTTCTCCAGCCGCCGTTCGGCTCGCGACGTTCGACGGACAGCGCGATTTCGGACGAGGACCGCGCCTCGACCAACGCCAGACTTCCCGCTTGCGCCGCGGGCAGCGCAAGCACATGCGCGCCCGCGCCTTCCAGCGTCTTCACGCCGCTCGCGGAAAGCGCGCCGTCGTCCGTCTCGACGGGCAGCGCGAATCGCAGTTCGACCTGCTTTTCATTGCCGCCGACTTGGTCGCCATCCTGCGCCGCGTCGCCGTCCTGCGCCGCGCCGTTGTCGTCGCTCGCTTGACCCTCCCCCTCGCTGGAGACGCTTTGGGGGCTGGCGCCGAGCGCCGTCAGCTCCAGCGTATAAGCGCCCGCGGGAAGGCGGCGCGACAGCGCGGCGTTCCAGTCGTCGGCGCGTCCGGTCAGTTGCTCAACGACCATCCCGCCGGCGTCCTTGAGCACGCCGAGCGTCTCCTTGTCGCCAAAACTCGTCAGATCGACGACCGCGTCGCGGGCCAGCGCGAAGTGGACTTTCGCCGGCAGATCGACGAAGCGCGGGGCGCCGGGTTGCAGCTCCTTGGAGTTCAGCGAAATCTCGTAATCGACCCGGTCGTCGCGGGCCAGCGCGCGCGCCCCGATCCGGTAGTCGCCCGCGCCGAGGCGCGCCTGAAAATCGCGCCCGCCGCCCACTTTGCCGACGCTTTCCTTATCGCCGCGCAAAATCTCGCCGATCATGCTCTCGGAGATCGACAGCGTGACATCCGCGTCGCCCTGAAGCGAAAAACGCCAGACATCTGGATCGCGTGCGGCGCCCGCCGCCTGCGGCTCGCGCCATTGCAGCTTTTGCGGCGTTTCGAATGGCAAGAGATGCGGACCATGGCCGGAAAGCTCCGGCGCCGACGCGACGCGCCGCAGCCGCGCCGCCATGCGCGCTTCGACATCCTCGGGCGAGACGACGAGACGATAGGCGCCTTTTTCGAATTTGCGCGTCAGACGTCGGATTCTGCCGGGCTTGTCGAGCGGCCAGCCCTCGGCGTCCTCCAAACGCGCCCGCCAGTCGCGGCCAACGCCCAGAAGATCGAGAGTGTAGAAACCGTCTTGAGTGATTTTTAGCGGGACGCTCGCCCCCTTGCCGGGCGCGAGGGTCGCCCGCGCGCCGCCCTCGTCGACGAGTTTCGGCGTCTCCAGCAGCGTCGCGGGCGTCGCCAAAAAGCCGAGCCGTCCCGACGACTCCTTGGCGGTGATGGCGGCGCGATAGGCGCCGGCGCGCAAATAGGCCGTGACGAGTCCATTGTGGCCGGAGCCGTTGTTCTCGCCGGCGCCGAGATTGGTCGAAATCGCCGCGCCAATCTTGATCGCCGTCTGCAAGCGGCCCAACGTCTCGACCCGGTAAAGCCCGCCTTGCGCCACGTCGAAGCGCAGCTCGCGCGTCTCGTCCCGCGCAAGGTCGAAGTAGATCGGGCGCGTCCCCGTCGCGACCAGCGGCGCGCGGCCCGGCAAGGGCTTCGACGACGGCTTTGGCGCGGAGCCCGCCTCTTCCTGCTTCTCCTTGTCCGCGTCTTTTGCTTCGTCTTTATCCTCGGTCTTCGCGGCGGGGTCCGGGACAAAGGCTAAGCCAACCGCGCGAGCCTTGCCGCTAGGCGCGATTTTCGCCGTTGTGACGAACACGGCGTTGTCGATCGTCTCGGGCCCAAACGTAAGCGCGACATCGGCGCCCTTGCTGTCGTGGGCGACGATCCTGCCGTTCTTCGGCGACCGCAGCGGAATCGAAATCGCTTCGCCGGCGCCCTGCCACAGCGGCAAGGGCGCGCTTTCAAGATTGGCCGGCAAAGCGACGATGCGCGGCCCGACGAGCAGCTCCGGCGCGACATTGCTGACGATGAGATAGGAGCCGTCCTTGTCGAGCTGCTGCTCGCCGAAGGAGATCGCGACGCGCGCAGGGGCTGCGGCGGGCGCGCGGACCGCGACGCCGGGCGTACCGAGCGTTACGTCGACGACGCCGGCGGCGTCGCCGATCGGGTCCAGTACGAGCGTATAAAAGCCCGCCGCCAGATCGTAGCGGTTTGGAATCTTGCCGTCGGCGCGCGGCGCCAGCGCGCCAAAAGTCGGCTCGATCGTCGCCTGCAGCTTGACGCCCTTGACGTCGATGGCCACGGGGCCTGCGTCCGAGACCTCGAACAGCAGCGTCGTGTGTCCGCGCAAGTTGAACTTGCCGCGCCACGGACGGCCATTGGCGATGCGCGGCATGTCGGAGGCGAGCACCCGCGTCTTGCCGTCTTTTTCGACGCGCGCGAAGAGGGCCGTCGCCGGAATCTCGTCGCCCCCTTCGCCGGCGACGTCGACGCCGACGAGGTGTGGTCCCGAGCCTTCGAAAGAAAAATGCGCGTTGCGCTGCACGGCGCGCAGCGAGAAGGCTTGGCCCTCATAGCCGGAGATCTCGATCAGCGCGGGCAATTTGCCGTCGGAGGCGAGATCGAGCGTGACGAAAGGATCGCGGCTGTTCCTGGCGATCACGCCGGATCGTGACGTCGAGCCGCTGCGCCGCGCCTCCAGTCTCAAAGGCGCCGGTTGCGGCGTGTCCAGCCGAAAAGCGTTGTAACCCGCCGGCGCCGCGAAACGCAGCGAGCCAAAGGGGCCGATCACGCCCTCGAACAATCCCGCGTCGAGCGAGGTCCACTTCTCGAGGCGTAACAAGAACGGCTGCGCGGTCGCGTCTGCCCCCCAGACCAGCGGCTCGCCGCCGTAGGCGGTGACGAGATAACGGCCGGGCGCGAGCGCGCCCTCCAGCCTAATCCGCGTCATAAACTGGCCGGGCTTGGGTTCGACATTGCGTTTTTCGAAAACCAGATCGACCAATTCGCCGCTTTGGCGCCAAAGCCGCATGTCGGCGAGAGCGCGCCCCTGTCCCTCGATCGCCACACGGCCTTCCGGGCCGACATCGAGCGTATAAGTCCGTTGCTGCAAATCGCCGAGTTCGCCGCTCTGCATCTGTCCGGCGGCCAGCGCCGGGTTCTTGCCGTCGACTTCGACGAAGGGCTCCGCCGACAGCAGCGTCCTGCCGCTGGCGCCCTTGGCGTTGGCGACGCGGATTTTATACGCGCCCTTGTCGAGCAGCGCGTCGATGCGTCCGTCGCGCAGGCCGGGCGCGCCCGAGGCGTCTACGGGGCCTTCGATCATGTCGACGAGTTCGATGCGCGCGCCCGAGGCGCTTTTGACGCGAATGCTGTAGCGGCCGGGCGCCGGCGTCGTCAGTATCGCGGAGCCGTCGCGGTCGGCCGGAAGCTCGCTTGACGAAAAGCGCCCCGCCGCGGGCTTCGCCTTGGGAGCGGACGAGGCGTCGGGCTGCGCGGCGCCGGCGCCCGCAGCGACGAGGGAAGCGAGCAGCGTTAGCGCGCGTAGGCTGAGAACAAAAGGCTTCATGCTTTTTCCAAGAGGAGCTTAAGCGAAAACGCGGGCAGGATAATCCCGTTCCGAAGGCGTTGGCGAGCCTTTATTAGCCTCCCGCGACGATCCCGGACGTGCGCTGGCGCAAGTCACGCAAAGGTCCACGGAGTTTCGCGAAAAGAACACGATCTTAGTGTTCTGGTCAGGCGCTATTTCGTATCGCTCGGATGATTCATCCGAAAGACGGCGCGGCAGGGATAACCGCGCATTAACTCGCCGGCGCCAACATGGTTAGCGCTTTCTGAAAGCATTCGGGGTTCATCGCCTTGGCGCGCGGGCGCGGGAGATCACCACGGGGAGTTCCACAATTGAACGAGCTCATACTCCTGCCCAATCCGCCCGCCGCGAACAACGGTTCGACCAGGCCGAATCCGGATGAACAAGAAAAGTCTCGGCTCAAGCGGCAATCCTGGCGCCGCCGTGGCGTCGCCGCCTGCGCTTTGGCCGTGACCCTTGGCGCCGGCTGGGCCGTCGGCGCCAAATTTCAGTCACGCGGGGTCGCGGACGTTCGCGCCGATGCGAAAGCCCCGCGAAATCTCGCCGGCGACGACGAAATGGCGCGCGGCGACATCAGCGCCTTGCGCGAAGAAATTCGCGCACTGCAAGCCAGGCTGCGCGCCGTCGACGAGCAGCGCGGCGGAGCGCAGATCGGAGCGCTCGAAGCCAAGCTCGCTTCGCTCGACCGGAAAATCGAGGCTAACCACGCCGACGCGGCCAATATCGCCGCGCAAATCGCGGCGAGGCTCGAAAAGAACGACAGGTCCATGGAACGGCTCGAAGCGGCGATTTCCGCCAAGCCGTCGACAAAAGTCGCCGCCAAACCCCCGGCCCCGACGGCGGAGAGCGTGAACGCCAAAGCCGCCGACGCCGAGAAGCCGATTGGCGACTATACGCTGCGCGAGGTCCAGGACGGCATAGCGCTTGTGCAGGGCCGCGGCGGCCTTTACGAGGTCGGTCCCGGCGACCGGCTGCCGGGCGTAGGCAAGGTGCTGACGGTCGAAAGAATCGGCCGAAAATGGGTCGTCGTCACTGAGCGCGGCCGGATCGACGAGCAAGCCGTTTTGCCCCCGCCCCGCTACTCGGAGCGGCGCGATCCCGGCGAGTATTATATCGACCGACGCTTTTAACCCGAGGCGGGCGGGAAGCCGGCTTTCCGAGGAAAGTGGCGCTGGAAGACAGGAGAGAGCAACTCATGCCTAACAGTCGAATTTCCCTTTTCGCGGCCGCAGGATTTTTGGCCGCGCTCTGCGGCCTCGCGGCGCCCGCGCAGGCGCAACACGGCTATCCCTAAGGGGGCTACGACGCCTATCCGGCGCCGCCGCCTCCGGTCGTCGCGCTCCTTCCCGTCGCGCCCTATCCCTATCTTTTCGGCAACCAGCGCTATTGCTGGTACGACTCGGCCTGGAACGGGGCCGGCTGGTATTGGTGCGGCTATGCTTGGCGGCAGGGCTATGGCTGGGGCGGCGCCTATGGCTGGAACGGCTGGCGCCGGGGCGGACGCGGCGGCGGCGGAGCTTATTACCGTCATCACTGATGCGACGCCATAAATGAAGGATGGCTTGAGGCCTGCGCGCGACGTCTTTGCGGGGTTAGAACTCTTGTTTCAGCCCCGCAAAGAACCCGCGGCGCGGGCCAAATTGCGGGGCGAACACGCCGATGCCGGAGCCGCTGCGAATTACATATGGGTGGTCGAGAAGATTGACCACGTCGAAACGCAGCGTGATCGGCTTGCCCCAGGGCGTTTTAAACTCGCGCGAGAGACCCAGGTTCACCTGGATGTAGGTCGCGACATGATCGGTGTTGGCGAAGCCGCTGCGCAAGCCGCTGCCATGGATAAGATCGGCGGAGAGCAGCGTCCCGAGCAGGCGATAGGACGCGCCCGCCGAGCCCGTCCAAGTCTGGGCGTGATCCGTGTAGACGTAGTGCGTCGCGATATAGGGGAACTCGCCGGCCTCAAACAGAAACTGGTTGGAGATGACCTGCGTCGCCCGTTGGCGGCCCCAGGCGAGATTGCCATAAGCGCGGAAATCGCCGCTCTGATAGACCGACTTGAATTCGACGCCCGTGTTATAGGCGCGGTCATAGTTGAAGGCGGTGAGCACCAGCGCCTGGCCGAATTGCCCGTCGTCGATAAGATTGCGCGCCCGCTTGAAATAGGCGTCGACGCCTATTTCAAGCTCCTTCGTCAGCTTCTGAGTCACGCCTGTATCGATATAATTCGCCCGTTCGGGCCGCACCGGACTTGAAAGGGGGACGGACGGCTGTTGCGTTGTGTTGTTGTAGAGCGACAAATTCGTGGGAACGGCGAGCGCCTGTTGCGGCGGCGTGAAATAGCGGGCGTAGCCGGCGTGGAAAGCCGTGTCGCCCGTAGGTTTATAGACGATGCTGACGCGTGGGCTGAGCTGGTTCGCGTCGACGAACTGCCAGATCTGATCGAAGCGCAACCCTGAATTCAGCGTCAGCTGGTCGGTGATCTTCCATTCGTCCTGCGCGTAGACGCCGGCCAGCCAGCCGAGCTTGGAATTCGGGTCGGTCACGCCGAACGGCGCGTCGATCGGATTTCCATTGGCGTCGAGCGGCTCGATGATCGAGGAATTGACGGTTTGGGTCTTCTCGCCGCTCACCGTGAAGCCGGCGCGCAGCGTGTGCCCGCCGCCGACCCGGTAAGCCCCGTCGCCTTGCAGGCCGTTGACGAAGCTGGAGCGATAGACATCCGACGAGACGCCGTTGAACACGAGATCGCCGACCTCGTCGGGCACGAAACGCAGCTCCGAATAGCGCGAGAAGAACGACAGTTGCGTGTCGATGTCGCCGCCCGCGTGAGTCAGAGCGACGACGTTGTAATAGCTTCGCTCGACCTGGTTCTCGTTGAGCTTGGCGGAGTCGAAATTGCTTATCCCGAAGGCCTCGAATTGCGGCGGCTCGCCGGGATTGTTCGGGATTTGATAATTGGCGACCGACGTTCCCGTGATGAAGCTGAGCTTGGTCGCGTCGTCGATGGTGTAGGACAGGAAGCCGAAGAACCTGCCCTGCCGAGTGCGGTCATGGATCGCCTCGTAGCTGCTTGTCGGGTTTTCGATTCCCAGACTGTTCATGACCAGTCGGCCCGCCGCGAAGACCTCCCATTGGCCGATCTTCGCGCCATAGTCGAACGCGGTCTGGCCCGTTCCATGACTGCCGCCATAGAGCGTGACGCTACCGCCCGGCGTCGTGGGCGGCGCGCGAGACACGATGTCGACAAGCGCGGAGGCGCGCAGCCCATATTGCGCCGGCAGAGCCCCGGTGACGAGCGCCATCGAGCCGGCGAAGCTGGTCTCCATAAGCTGCGAAAAACCCGAAACGCCGTCCGGAAGAAGAATGCCGTCGACGCGATATTGAACATTGGCGTGCTCGTTGCGGACGTGGAGATTGCCGCTGGCGGCAGAGTCCTGCGACACGCCGGGCGTTTGCAACAGTATCTTTTCGAGCGGCGTCTGATCTCCTTGCGGCAACGCCTCGATCGTCGCGCGGTCCAGCGCGTAAACATTGGCGCCGGCCTTGGGAAGGAGACTGCGATTTGGCGCGTTGGCGGGGTCTTCAAATGGGGAAGCCGGTTGGGGCGCGGACGCAGGCGCGGAAGCGGCTGGCGCCGGCCCCGCGATGCGCACAGCGGCGGGTAGGGTCGCAGCGCCAACTTCGATGGCGGGCAAAGCCTCTTGCGCCGAAGCGGCGACGCTCCAGAGAGCCGCCGTGGCGCAGGCGAACAGCAGCCGCCCGAATTCTGCTTCCATGAGATTTTGCCCAGCGTTTCGATAGCCCGACGACAGCGCCGAATGGCGCGAAATGATGTTATGTTATAACATATGACTCCGAGCGCCGGTCAAGTCGCTCGTCGAAAAAACCTCTTCGAGCCTCTGTGTTGTTTCGGCATTCATGAAGAGGCCGGCATGAGCCGGAGCCGGGCTTTCGGTGGGCGCTTGGGCCGCCTTCAGTTGCAGCGGCAATGGCCGCGTTCAAGGATGGAGCGCCACTCTGGCGCGGCGCCCTGCACCGGCGGCGGCCGATCGCCGAGCTTAAATAAATCCACTGCGGACAATGGCCGTCTCGCCCAAGTGCCCTACATCGGATGCCGTAGCGTCTAGGTTGAAGGGAGACGAAAATGTTGCGAAGATTCGTTCCTGTCCTCACCGGCGTCGCCATGGCGGCCACGGCCGGCTCGGCCTTTGCTTTCGACGCGATGGTCACCGCGCCGACGGCAATGCGGACCCATGCGTCGCATAGGGCCGCCATAATAGAAGTCATCCCGGCGAACGCGGTGATCGACATGGCCCGCTGCTCTCGCGGATGGTGCGAGGCGGCCTATGCCGGACAGATGGGCTTCGTCCACACGCCGGTCCTTGTCAGCGGCCAGCCGGTCTCGCCCGCTGACGAAGGCCCGATGGAATTGCTGACCGCGCCGGTCACCGCGACCGGCATGGTCCTCGGCGCCGCGGCCCAGGTTCCCGCGGCGGTCGTCGACTTCCAGTGATGCTCCGCGCCTCCCGTCGGCCCTGCGCCGGCGGGGGGCGTAAGGCGTGCGTCGTTGGCGCGTTACTCCCCGGCATAAGCCTCGCGCATTTCCGCGATGCGCGCGAGTTTTTCGGCTAGCAGGCTCCAGTCGTCGCCCTCGGCTACCGCGTTCCAGATCGCCTCCACTTCGTCGATCAGCATCGTGCAGGGTTCCGCCTGCGCGAAATAGCGGTGATCCAGCCGCGCCGTCGGGCTCGGGCGATAGGTGTTTAGCGCCTCTCGCAGCGGCGCGAAATGTTCCGCTCCATAGATAGCGGCGGAGGGAGAGCGCTTCGCGCGCGCCTCACTGGCGACTCCGCCGCGCCAGTCGAACAGCGTTTGCTCGAAGGGCGCGCGCGAGGCCATCAAAAAATCGACAAACGCCTTGGCGAGGCGCGCGTCGGCCTCCTCGCCCTCGGAAAGCAGCCCCAGCCGCTCCACCAGCACTTTGCGAAACGCCGCCCGCGCCAGTTCGGGATAGGCGTCGAGCGCCCTTTCGGCGGCCGCGAGACCCGTCAGCGGCAGCAGGCATTCGGCCAGCCGCGTCAGATTCCAGGCGAGCGCGCCGGGCTGGCGGCCAAAGGAGTAAAGCCCGGTCTGGTCGAAATAGGCGGCGGTGAAGCCGGCGTCCCAGACCGGCGCGAAGCGCCAGGGGCCATAGTCGAAACTCTCACCGGTGATGTTGATGTTGTCGGAGTTAAGCACGCCATGGACGAAGCCTGAGGCCATATAGCTCGCGCCAAGCCGGGCGACGCGCGTCGTCACTGCCTCGAGGAACGAGGCCGCGCGCCGCTCCGCTGGCGCGTCCGCGAGTTCCGGGAAATAATTGTCGATCGAATAACCCAGCAGTCTCTCGATGGCCGCATTGTCCGCCAGAAATGCAAGGCGCTGAAAAGTGCCAATGCGGATGTGCGAATGCGACAGCCGCAGCAGCACGCTGGAGCGGGTCGGCGAAGGCTCGTCGCCGCGGATCAGCTGCTCGCCCGTTTCGATCAGGCTGAAGCTTTTGGACGTGTCGACGCCGAGCGCCTCCAGCATTTCGGTGGCGAGGATTTCGCGCAGACCGCCTTTTAAGGTGAGCCGGCCGTCGCCCTGGCGCGACCAGGGGGTGCGCCCGCTCCCCTTCGTGCCGAGATCGAGCAGCCGCCCGTCCTCCGCATCGCGTAATTGCGCGAAGAGAAAGCCGCGCCCGTCGCCAAGATCGGGGTTGTAAGAGCGAAACTGATGGCCGTGGTAACGCAGCGCCAGCGGCTTTGGGAAAGCGCCCGGCAAGGGTTCGAAGCGGCCGAAATGGGCGATCCATTCGGCGTCGGTCAATGTGTCGAGCCCGACCCGCGCGGCGGCGCGCTGGTTGCGGTAACGAAGAATGTGCTGGGGAAATTCGGCCGCCGCGACCTCGTCGAAAACCCCCTCGCCGAGCGTCGCATGCAGGGTTTCAGCGTGGTAACGGGGGGATGGGGGCATTAAACGGGCGCCTCGTTGCAGGATTTTCTGAGAAGCGCCCAAGCATGTCGCGCGCCAGAGGCGGCGAGGCAAGGGCCGGCGCGACGGCAAATTAAAAGGCGGAGATTGCTCCCCGCCTTGCGCGATGGTTCCGAGATTACGCTATGCGCGCCGCACCGGGGGCGAGCCAAAAGTTTTGGCGTTGCGCGAAAACCGTTCGCCTCGTAGCGGAAAACCTGCTAATGCAGTGTCTCGCCTTGTCGTAATTTGGAGATTTCGTCCTTCAGCTGTAATTTCTTGCGCTTCAGCTCCAAAAGCTTCTTCTCATCCAGGCAGGGGTGGTGTTGCTCTTTCTCTATTTCCTTTTCGAGCGCCTCGTGGCGGCGTTGAAGTTCGACAATATGACCTTGTAAGGACATCGAGAACCTCCTTAGTTTGACCGGATGATGAACCCGGAAATTTCAGTGTGACACATTTGTTGCGGGTCGCAAGCGCAACTTGACGCGTTGACGGATCGTTTTTTAGCGCACTGCGGGTTCCGCGCCTTAATGCGCGCCAAACGCCCGGGGATACGCGCTGGACGCTCGCCGATGCGCGAAAATGCGCGCGAAAATCGGCGTTTTTAGCCCCGCTTTTTTCCCTCATAGGGATTGTCCGCGGTCTTTTTGGATATGCGGATCGGCACGCCGGGGAAGTCGAAGACCTTGCGTAAGCCATTGATTAAAAAGCGCTCATAGCTCGTCGGCAGCTCATCGAGCTGATTTCCGAACAGCACGAAATGGGGCGGACGGCTTTTGGGCTGCGTCATATAGCGGATTTTGATGCGCCGGCCCGAGACCGCCGGCGGCGGCGTTTCTTCTAACGTATTGGTTAACCAACGGTTTAGCCGCGCGGTGGAGATACGCTTGTTCCAGGTCTCGTGCACGGCGATCACCGCCCGCATCAACTCGTCGAGCCCTTCGCCTGTCGCGCCGGAGACCGGAACAACCGGACAGCCGCGCAGCTGAGCGAGCAGGCGCTCCGCTTCTTCTCGCAGTCTTATCAGTGTCTTGCCGCGATCCTCGATCAAATCCCATTTGCCGAGGGCGATGACCACCGCCCGGCCCTCGCTCGCGGCGATGTCCGCGATGGTCAAATCCTGCTTCTCGAAGGGAATTGTTGAATCAACTAATAAAACAACAACTTCCGAGAAGCGCACGGCGCGCAGCGCATCGGCGCCGGCGAGTTTTTCCAGTTTGTCGGTGACGCGGGCGCGGCGACGCAGGCCGGCCGTGTCGAACAATTTCATCTTGCGGTCTCGCCACTCGAAATCGATGCCGATGCTGTCGCGGGTGATGCCTGCCTCGGGTCCGACGAGCAGGCGGTCCTCACCGAGCAAACGATTGATTAGCGTTGACTTTCCGGCGTTGGGGCGGCCAACGACGGTGATGCGCAGCGGTTTGGTGACATCGAGATCGCTGCCATCTTCATCGTCGAAGCGGCGCGGGCCGCTCGATGCTTCTTCTTCGACCGGGGCCTCAGTCGCCTCCGGCAAGGCGAGGCGCAGCGCGTCGAAGAGGTCGATCATCCCCTCGCCATGCTCCGCCGACAGCGGCACCGGATCGCCGAGGCCCAGCGTATAGGCTTCGAAGAATCCCGCCTCGCCGGCGCGCCCTTCCGCCTTATTGGCGACGAGCACCACCGGCTTGCCGGCGCGGCGCACGAGGTCGGCGAAATATTTGTCGTCGGGAGTCACGCCGGCGCGCGCGTCGATCATGAACAATATCGCGTCGGCCTGATCGATGGCGGCTTCCGTCTGCTGGCGCATCCGGCCTTCAAGCGAGGCCTCGGCGCCCTCCTCCAGCCCCGCCGTGTCGATGACGGTGAAGGACAGATCGGCGAGTCTCGCGGCGCCCTCGCGCCTGTCGCGCGTCACGCCCGGCCGGTCGTCGACCAGCGCGAGCTTCTTGCCGACAAGCCGGTTGAACAGCGTCGATTTGCCGACATTGGGGCGGCCGATGATCGCGAGCGAAAAAGACATGGCGTTACGCTAGACTCTTGTCTTGACGCGTTTTCTTGACGCGAACCGGAATCCATTCCGCTCGTAAGCGCTCCGCCCCGAAAGCCGCTGCGATCCTGCTCACTTCTTCTCGGGAGTTATCGCCGGCCCGTCGGAGGCGTCAGAGCCGTCCGCCGGCTCGATGATCGGCGTCACCGAGGTGATGGCGCCGCCCTGCGGCGTCTTGACGCCGCGCGCCGCATGCAGCAGGCCCATATAGGCGGAGGCGCGCTGGCGCATGGCCTGCGGGGCGTCGCGGTCGTTCAGCAGCAGGTTGAACACGCGTTCGGCCTCGTCATAATCGCCGTCGAACAGCGCGTCGAGGCCGGTCCATTCCTGCGCGCTGAAACGGAACGGCCCCGCCGCCGTGATCAAAGGCGCGAGCTTGAGCATCATTTTCTCGCGGTCGCCGACGTCGACCGCGTAAACCGCGCTGCGCAGCCGCGCCACTTCCTGCGTGAGACGGTCGACGCTCTTGTCGTCGGCGAGCGCGTCGAGCGCCTCGATCGCCTTGGCCTTGTCAGTCTTGCCGAGCTCCTCGGCGCCGCGCAATCTGGCGAGCGCGGCATAGCCCTTGGGCGCGTCCTTGGCCAGAGCCTCGAAGGCCGCGACGGCTTCCGCATCCTTTCCGGAGTCGGCCAGCGCCACGGCGGCCATGAAGCGCACATTGGCGACGTCGGCCGCCTTGGTCTTCTCGCTGACGTAATAGTTCCAGGCGCCCGTCGCCGCGACGATGAGTCCGGCGATCACAAAAACCGGCGTCTGATAGCGCGACCAGAGCGTTTCGACCTTTTCCCTTTGGACCTCTTCATCGACCTCTCGGAAAATATCGGACATGACCGCTCCCTGGACCCTTTTGACACCGCCGCTCGCGGGCGTTGTTCTTTAGGCGCCTGCGCCTGTTGGCCAGTTTGTTAGCACGCTCCATCGCGATAGGCCAGAAGGCGCAACGAGCGGCTTGCCGGTTTGAATCGCCGCGCCGGGCCGCAGACTTCAGCTTTCGCGCAAACAATATTAAGCGCGGCTATGGTTCGTAGACGCTCCGGCGGGCGGGAAGAATCGTGCCCGCTTCGCGATGAATCGCGAAGCCCGAACTGATCCGATGCCGATAAAGATGCCAGCCGGGCTCGATCCCGCACAAGCCGTTTATCAGCATCAGCGCAAGGAGCGCCAATTTGAGTGAACCGCGCGACGCCGAGATGGCGACGCCCAAAAGGATTGTCGCCCCGGTGAACGCGACCGCCCACTGCCACTGGAGCCAGGCGAAGTCTGTCGACGCCGGATTGCGGTCTGGCTCCGGCAGGCAAGTGAATCCGAGAAAAATGGAGTAGAGCGCGGACGCCGCCGACAAAGCCGACAAAACTCGTCGAAAGGAATTTATGACGATAGCGTTTCCGGTCATCGGAGCGCGCCTCTCCCGTTGCTATCAGAGAATTCATTTCAATCGAACGGCTTACGCCAGCGCCGGGCAACTTGAAATTGTTGGGATCGAGGGCTCTGAAACAGGGTGGCGAGACGCGGTTGGCCGCATAAAGAAGGCTCGGAAGGCTTCCGCCTCCCGAGCCATAAAATTACAGCGCCCCGGCGACGACACTTCCGCGCCGCCTCCGAAACAAACCGATCAATACGAGTAGTACATATCGTATTCGACGGGATGCGGGGTCATTTCGAAGCGGTAAACGTCCTGATACTTCAGGTCGATATAGGATTCGATGAAGTCCGCGCTGAACACGTCGCCCGCGGTGAGGAAGGCGTGATCGGCCTTCAGGCTGTCGAGCGCTTCGCGCAAGGACCCGCACACCGTCGGGATCGCCTTCAGTTCGGCCGGCGGCAGATCGTAGAGATCCTTGTCGGCCGGCGCGCCCGGATCGATCTTGTTGGCGATGCCGTCGAGGCCTGCCATCAGCATCGCCGAGAAGGCGAGATAGGGATTGGCCGTCGGATCGGGGAAGCGGACTTCGACGCGCTTCGCCTTCGGGCTGGTCACGAAGGGAATGCGGCAGGAGGCCGAACGGTTGCGCGAGGAATAGGCCAGCAGCACCGGCGCCTCGAAGCCCGGAACCAGACGCTTGTAGGAGTTGGTCGACGGGTTGGTGAAGGCGTTGAGCGCCTTGGCGTGCTTGATGATGCCGCCGATATACCACAGGCATTCCTGGCTCAGGCCGGCGTATTTGTCGCCCGCGAACACCGGCTGGCCGGCCTTCCAGATCGACTGATGCACGTGCATTCCGGAGCCATTGTCGCCATAGACGGGCTTCGGCATGAAGGTCGCCGTCTTGCCGTAGGAATTGGCGACCTGATGGATCGCGTATTTATAGATTTGCAGATGGTCGGCGACGGTGACCAGCGTCGCGAATTTCAGGCCGAGTTCGTGCTGGGCCGAGGCGACTTCATGGTGGTGCTTCTCGACGGCGACGCCCATCTGCGCCATGGCGGCGAGCATCTCGCCGCGCATGTCCTGCGCGGAATCGACCGGCGGCACCGGGAAATAACCGCCCTTGGTGCGCACGCGGTGGCCGAGATTGCCGCCCTCATAGGCCGTCGAGGAATTGCTCGGCAGTTCCGAGCTGTCGACCGAGAAGCCGGTGTTGTAAGGCTCGGTCGAGAAGCGCACGTCGTCGAACACGAAGAATTCGGCTTCCGGACCAAAGTAGGCGGTGTCGCCGACGCCGGTGGACTTCAGATAGTCCTGGGCCTTGATGGCGATGCCGCGCGGATCGCGGTTGTAGCGCGCGCGGGTGGTCGGCTCGATGACGTCGCATACCAGCACCAGCGTGGAGGCCGCGAAGAACGGATCGAGCGTCCCCGACGCGAGATCGGGAACCAGGGTCATGTCGGATTCGTTGATAGCCTTCCAGCCGGCGATCGAGGAGCCATCGAACGCAAGCCCTTCAACCAAAGCGTCCTCGTCGATAATCGACGCGTCGAAGGTGACATGCTGCCACTTGCCGCGCGGGTCGGTAAAGCGGTAGTCGACATATTTAATGTCATTGTCTTTGATCTGCTTGATGATGTCCTTCGCCGTGGTCATGTCCTTGAGCCCCTTGTTGCTTCTACTACTAAACGAGACTTGCGCCGGTTGGTTGAAGGTTAAGATGGTCACTTATTGGCGAGTGCGGTCCGTCAGATGGCGTCCGCGCCGGTTTCGCCGGTGCGGATTCTGATCGCACCCTCCACATTGGAGACGAAAATTTTGCCGTCTCCGATGCGGCCCGTCTGCGCGGCCTTGCGAATCGCCTCCACGGCGCGCTCCACGGCGTCGTCCGCGAGGACGATTTCGATTTTCACCTTAGGAAGAAAATCGACGACATATTCGGCGCCGCGATACAGTTCGGTATGACCCTTTTGGCGACCAAAGCCCTTCGCCTCAGTGACGGTTATGCCCTGCAGTCCAGCCGCCTGCAGGGCCTCCTTCACCTCATCGAGCTTGAACGGCTTGATGATCGCCTCGATTTTTTTCATTCACCTTTTCCCTGCGGATTCGTCTCGGCCCCTTAGCGCCGAGATGCTCCTGGCGTTAAGGAACCTTGGCGCTAATAACACTAGCCGTGGATTTGCGCCATGGTCAAAGTTTCGGCGGGATCGGCGCTGCGCGGCCCGGCATAGGACCGAGAGCCCGCAAGATGGGCGGGCCGCCATTTTGTTGGGCGCCTCGCTGCGTCAAACGTCCGCGACGACGGGAAGATCCTCGCGCGCCCCCCATTCGGACCAGGAGCCGTCGTAGACCGCCGCCGCGCCGTGGCCGCTGGCCGCCAGCGCCAGACTGACGATCGCCGCGCTCAGTCCCGAGCCGCAACTGGCGATGACGGGGCGTTCCGGGTCGAGCCCCACCGCGCGAAATTCGCCCTCCAGCGCGGCCGCGTTCTTCAACCGGCCGTCGTCGATAAGCTGACCCCAAGGCAGGTTTAAGGCGCCGGGCATATGGCCCGAGCGCAGGCCGGGGCGCGGCTCGGGCGCCTGGCCCTTAAACCGCTCCGCCGAGCGCGCGTCGACGATTTGCGTGGACTTGCTCTCAAGCGCCTTCTTCACGTCTAAGGCGTCGGCGACCAGCGTGTGATCGAGCCTCGCCGTGAAATGGACCTTTGGACGCGGCGTCTCGCGCTGCTGGAGCTTGCGCCTCTCGGCGATCCATTGTGGCAGGCCGCCTTCGAGGATCGCCGCGTCAATGAACCCGAAGGCGTGCAGCGTCCACCACAGCCTCGGCGCCGAAAACAGCCCCAGGCTGTCGTAAATCACCGCCCGCATCCCATCGCCGAGACCAAGATCGCGCATCGCGGCGGAAAAAGCGATCGGGTCCGGCAGCATATGCGGCAAGTCGGTTTTAGTGTCGGCGACCGCGTCGATGTCGAAAAACACCGCGCCGGGAATATGGCCGGCGAGATATTCCGCGCGCGCGTTCCGCCCGGCCGCCGGCATGTGCCAGGAGGCGTCGAAGATGACGAGATCGGGCGCGTCGAGATGGTCGGCGAGCCACTGCGTCGAGACGAATAATTTTTCGGGATCGGCGATCGGATGCGGCATTAAGCTCTCCTTGAAACCTGCTTCGAACCTTGGCCCGCGCGCTTCGATTTTGGCCTCGGCCAGCGGCGCGCTATTGCTTCCTGGCGGGTTGTCGGCACAATAAGCAGATTCGATTCCATCTGTCGAAGCCAACAGCTGATCTTCAGGAGCCCGATGTTAGAGATTCCCGGCAAGGCCTGCGGTCCCTGCTCCTTCTGTTGCAAGGTGCTGGAAATCGATGAACTGAAGAAGACGGCCGGCGATTTGTGCGAACATTGCGCGCACACGGGCGGCTGCTCGGTTTATGCGACGCGGCCGCAGGTTTGCCGCGACTATCACTGCGACTGGAAAGAGGATCGGGGGCTCTCGGTCCAGTTCCGGCCCGACCGCGTGGGCACGCTGTTGATGGACGACCCCGACAGCGACGAATATCACGCGGTTTGCGACCCGGAAAAGCCGTTTTCCTGGCGCAATCCTCTTATATTCAGGCATCTGGTCAGTCTGGCGAAGGAAGGGCGCGTCGTCGTCGCCAAAGCGGGGTTGCGCAGCTGGCGCATTTTCGCGGACGGACGCTCGCAGGAGTCGGCGTGATCGCCTTGATCCCACGATCCATCGGGGCCAAACGCGACGCAGGCCCTGACGAGGCCGCGAAGCCGACGTTCGATTATCGATCGAACCCGCAGGTCGCCATGGCGCGGAGGCTGCGAACATGATAGGCCGCAGTCATCTTGACTGGATGCGAATTTGATTCGAGCCAACATGACCGACCTCGAACGCCCGCCCCCTTTTTTGTTCCGGCGCTCCTTTCGCCTTGCGGCGGTTTGCTGCACGCTCGCGCTGTTCTCGTCGACGCCCGCGGCGGCGGAAACCTTGAAGGCGCATTATGCGCTTAGTTTGCTCGGCATTTCCATCGGCAGCGCTTTCGCGTCCGGCGTGATCGAACCACAGAACTACCGCCTCGACATCGCAATGAAAACGACGGGCCTCGCCAATCTCGTCAACAACACGAGAGGCGCGGCCACGGCCACTGGCAAACTCACCTCCGAGGGGCCATCGCCAGCCAGTTTCGCCAACACGCTCGCCAATTCTTACGAGACGCGGACGGTTCGCATGACTCTTGGCGGCAACGCGGTGCATGCTCTGGAAGTGAAGCCCGAGCCGTGGGACGCGGCGCAACGCCTGCCAGTCAGCGCCGAACACAAGCAGCACGTCAGCGATCCAGTGAGCGCGTTGATCATGAAGGTGCCGGCTGGAGAGGCCCTCGTCGGTCCGACCGCCTGCAACCGCACCATTCGAGTGTTCGACGGCGTGACGCGCTTCGACGTCCAGCTTGCCTATGTCGAAACCAGAACCGCGAAGGCCAAGGGTTATCTGGGGCCAGTGTCGGTCTGCTCGGCGCATTACACGCCGATCTCCGGTCATCGCCCGGACAGCACCGTGACCAAATACATGGCCGAAAACCAAGAAATGAGCGTGTGGTTGGCGCCGCTCCCCGACGCGCACGTCGTGGCGCCGCTGCGCATAGACATCAAGACCTCGGCGGGAATGTTGTCGATCGACGCCGTCGAATTCGACCTCACCCGGCGCCAAGCCTCATCAACCGGTCAGTGAGGCGCGGCGCAAGCCGTCAGTTGAACGGAACCTCGCGTGTTTTCTTGCGGTTCATGCGGTCCGATTCATATTGCAGATAACGCAGCTCCAGCGGCTCCGCCGTTTCCTTGGCCAAAGCGCGCAGGCAGAACGACGGCTTGGGATGGAAGCCGCCTTCCGGCGTCTCGAAACACTCTGTGAATTGGGTTTCGCACTGAATCGAATCGTCCACCCGCGGCGTCGCTCGCACTGCGGCGGCGCGCGCTTTCTCGACGGCGGACTTGCATGTCGCGGCGTCGAATCCCCAACTCAGGCAATCGCTTTGCGAGGACATGATCTTGCCGTCGCCGTGGCAAGCGGGCGCGCGACGCGTGGCGACGAACAAGCCCAGTCCCCCAATCGCGAGGATCGCCGCGAATATGAATTTCTTTGACGGCATGCGGCTCATCTGCGTTTCTTCTCCCATACGCCGAAACCACGGCGCGGCTGGCGCGGAGGATAGTGCGCAGTCTCATGCTGCGGCAAGCCTAAACTACGCCGAATATCTTGCTGAGCCAAAGCGCAGTTGCGATTTGAGTCGCTTGACAACGAACATGGGTTACAATAATTGCGTAAATAACTGCAGATCGGAACCGCAGACATGAGCTGTGGAGTAATAAGGTTCATTCCGAAAAGGAACGGGGCCAAAGGCGAGTATGCAGGAGCGTTCCTGTCTCTTCGAGGGACAGTCAGCGTCGGGCAGCGACGCGGCGGGAACCAAGAGGCAATGCGATCCACTTAACCGCAGATCGTAAGATGGGATGTCGCTCTTGAAGAGTGACGTGTTGGAATGTCGGCAACTGTCCAAGACCGGCGTAAGGTGTGACTGAAGGAGGAAGTTATGGGCGCGATTCTCGAATTGACAAGCTACGCTGCAACCCCGGTTGGCATGGTCGCCATCATCGTTTTGGGAGCGGCTGCTTACTTTGCCGCTCGTTGGGTCTTTTCCGACTAAGCGACGCGTTAAGCGCGATAAATTGAACGCGGCGGATCGGCGAAAAGCCGGTGCGCCGCGTTTTCTTTTTTCTCCGCCGCTCTTTGCCCGCCAGCCCTGGGGAACTGCTTCTTGCTAGCGTGGAGCGCGCCGCCCACACCGCCCCTTCGGATGGGAAGGCTTTTCATTCCCAACGAACCATTGTATGGTGGCGCTCGATCTCTAGCCTTGGGGCGCCGAAATGGCCCCTCCAAAAAAGGGTGGGGATGACCCGCTTCCGACACCGCCCAGACTGCGTGGAGGTTGGCTGTTTCGGGGCAGGGGTAATCGTCGCGGGCCAGGCTTGGCCCAGCAGTGGAGATGACCATGCCTCCCGCCTCTTCGACCAAACCCGGGGATGGACCTCCCATCGCCAGGGCGGAGGATGCTTCGCCGCCCCACGCGCCGGGCGATCGGCAGCCGCAAGCGCGCGCCCAGGGTGGGGCCTTCACCGGCAAGGCTAACGCCGCCCACGTGGCGGCGATCGACGTGGCTGTGTGCGACAAGAGTCCGTTGATTCTCGCCGGCCTCGACAAGCTTCTGACCGACGACCGCCGCTTCAATCTGGTCCTGAAAGTCACCGACGGCGAGGAGTTTCTGGACGCGGCGCGCCAGCCGCGTTTCACGTTGGCGGTGATCGGTTGGCAACTGCCGACGCTTCACGCGCGCGACGTTCTGCGCGCGTTGTCTCGGCAGGCCTCGGCGCCCAAGATCGTCGTCTACAGCGGCACCAATGATCCGGCGGCGCCGGCGGAGACGCTGCAACTGGGCGGCGCCGGCTTCGTCAGCAAACGCGCGCCGCCGGAGCGCCTGCTAGACGTGCTCAGCGCCGTCGCGGCGGGCGATATGGTGTTTCCCTTTGTCGATATCCGCAAGATGCGCGCCGACCCGCTCGAGAATCTGACGCTGCGCGAGCGCAGCCTGCTGTCGGCGCTGGGCTCGGGCCAAACCAACAACCAGCTCGCCAAGGAATTCGGCGTGTCGATCAACACGATCAAGTTCCACTTGCGCAACCTTTTCGAAAAGCTCGAAGTGCGCAACCGCGCCCAGGCGATTGCGATGTTTCTCGAAATGAAACATGGCGCCTGGCCGTCCGGCGGCGGCCTCGGCGCGCGCGGCCTCGAAACATCGAGCTCGACGCGAGGCCGGAAACCGCAAGGGCGGCCGGACTGATCGGCGCCGTCTCAAGGCGCCGGAAACAGCGTGTCCGTCTTCCCCGTCAGCCGATAGGCGAGGAGGCCAAGCCATTCATGCACGGCGGATTCGACCAGCCCTTCTTGGCCGTCTGGAAGCAGGCCCTGGCGCCAAAATTCGCCGTTGGTGTGAAAATCGACCGGATAAGCGATCACCGGAAAGCCGGCCTCGCGAAAAACGCCGACAGCGCGCGGCATATGCATCGCCGAGGTGATCAGCAGCCAGCGCTCGCCTTGTTTGGGCTTCACCAGATCGCGCGTGAACAGCGCGTTTTCGAACGTATTGCGGGAGCGATCCTCATAGAGGACATCGCCCTGATCGAGTCCGACCGCGCGCCAAAACTGTCGGACCAACTGCGCCTCGGTGGAGCCCGAACCGAGCAGGGAGCCCGAGCCGCCGCTGAACACCAGCCGCGCCTTGGGATAGCGCCGCAGCAATTCGAGCGGCGCGGTCACGCGCTCCGCCGGACCGCTGAAGGTCGGATGGTCGTGTCGGGGGTTGAGCGCGTCGCTCAGCGAGCCGCCCAGAACGACGATGCCGTCCGGCGGGTCGAAATCGTCCGGCTGCGCCGGAAAACGCGCCTCCAGCGGAACCGCTATCATGTGCCCGACCGGCCCATAGACCATGAGCAGCAGCAGAACGGCGCTCAGCGTCGTCAGCCGCCGGCCCCATTTTGAATAGCGCGTATAGGCGAGAGCGGCGCCGAGCGCCAGGATCGCCAGCGCCACCCGCGTCGGCGAGAAGACGAACTCAAAAATTTTCGAGACAACGAAGAACATGGGCGCTCGCTTCTTGCGGCGAGGGTTTTTCGCGGACCGGCGTCTGCGCTAGCGGACGCGGACCGCCGCCGCGCTTGAGCGTCAGCGTCGCCCAGCCGTCGATGTCGCGCCTCTCACGCAGCGCATAGCCCTGCGCCCGATAGGCGGCGAGCACCCCCGGCACATCCCGCCCCAACAGACCCGAAAGCACAAGCTCGGCGCCCGGCGCGGCGACGCGGGCGAGGCTCGGCGCCAGCAGCCGCAAGGGCTTGGCCAGAATATTGGCGAAGATCAGATCGGCGCGCCTTTTGCGCAAGGCGGCATGGCGCAAGCCCGTCGCCACGACCGGCCGCACCAGGGCGCCGGCGCGATTCGCTTTCGCATTGGCGCGGGCGGTCTCGACGGCTACCGGGTCAATGTCGCCGCTGGCGACGGGACGATGCAGCAGCCTCGCGCTGGCGATGGCCAGCACGCCGGTACCCGTGCCGACGTCGAGCACATCAGCCGGGCGGCGCCGTTTCAGCGCGCGGTCCAGCGCCAGCAGGCAGCCCAAAGTCGTGCCGTGATGGCCTGTGCCGAAAGCCAGCGCCGCCTCGATCTCGATGCCTATGTCGTTGGCGCGAACGCTGTTTCGGTCATGCGCGCCATGCACCAGCACGCGGCCGGCGCGCACCGGCTTCAGCCCCGCCAACGAGCTCGATACCCAGTCCCGCTGCGAAATCTGAAGAAATTTCGCGGCTTCGGCGGTCTCGGCGTCCGCGGCGGCCTCGATCAGAGCGCGCACTTGCGCCTCGTCCGGCGGCTCGCCGAAAAATACTTCGACCGCCCAGGGGATCGAGAGGCCGTGGCCGGCGCCGTCCGCCTCCTCGAAAGCGCAGGCCGCCGTTTCCGCGGGGTCGAAAGTTTCGACGATAATGTCCACGATGGCGCGGGCGCGCCGCTCGTCGCAGACGAGTCGCAGCATATGGCTGGCGCTATTGGGGGGCAGACCTTCGAGCATGGCCGGCGATTAGCACGCCGCGCCGTCCGCGTCACCTTTCCCCCGGAGCGCAAGGCCTGTATCCTGGTCGAGGAAGCGCGACAAGCGCCGCGGCTGTGGGGCGAAATGACTGAGAAGCTTACGATTTGTCTCGTGGGGCCGAGAAAGGGAGGCAAATCGTCCTTGCTCGCCTCGCTCGCCGACTGCGCCGCCCAACGCGCCTTCGGCTATCCGCTGTCGCTGCGCCCGACGCTGCAGGCGATCAGCCATGCGGAGGCGATGGCGGACCCGCCAGTGCAGCCGCAGAATATATTTCAGGGGCTCAACGGCGATTACGAAAAGCTGCGGCGCGACTTCGTCGAGGGCGGCGTCGCGACCGACACGCTGGACACCTACGAATATTATTTCCGCCTCACGCTCAACGGCGCGGCGCCGCCGGCGGTGCTGGAGCGCGCGCCCTGGCTGCTGGAAGTCGTCGACGCCGCCGGCGAAATCGCCGTGCCGCCGGAGGGCGCGCGAGTCGCCATATTGAACGACGTGAAGGATAAATTCGCCAGTCAGATGCTGGGCGCTCAGGCGATTGTCATGGTGTTGCCCATGGTCCGGCTTGAAGACAGCGGCTGGATCGCCACGCTCGCCCGGCTGATCGACCGTCTGGCGCAGAACAAGGACAAGAAACTGCGGCGGCTCGTTGTCGCCTTTTCGCAATACGAACGGCTGTTTATCAACCTCGGGCCGAGCGCCTTCACCTATGCGTGCGATCCGGCGGTGGCGCTTTACGTCGTGCGCAAATCCCTGCGCGCCGCCCCCTGGATGGACGCGTTGCGCGCGCTGGACCTCGCCGGCGTCTCGATCCGTTTCACGGTGACCTCGGCCTATGGCTTCGTCAAGCGCTTCCAAAATCCCAATATCGACCCGCATCAACCTGGCGAACAGCGTTTCCGCCGCCCTGGGCTGGAAGGGGCGCGAGGCTATAGCGAATATTGGCGCCCATTCCTGACGGTGGAGCCGATCCTCTACGCCGCGCTGGACCTCGACAGCGCCTTCACTTTCTCATATGGGCAGATCGACGCCCGGCGCGCGGAGGACTAGGCGACGCGGCGTCTGACCCGCTCGCGGTCTGCTGGATCGACAGGATTTCGCGTTACGTGAAGGCGACCGTCAGAATCTCGTAGCTTTTACCGCCGCCCGGAGTTTTCACCTCCACGGTGTCGCCCGCTTTTTTACCAATCAGCGCGCGAGCGATCGGCGACGTGATGGAGACGCGCCCGCTTTTCACGTCGGCCTCGGCTTCGCCGACGATCTGGTAGCGTTTTTCCTCTTCCGTGTCCTCGTCGACCACCGTGACGGTCGCGCCGAATTTCACCGTCTTGCCGGAAAGCTTCGACACGTCGATCACTTCGGCGCGCGACAGCTTGTCCTCGAGCTCGGCGATCCGCCCTTCGTTCAAGGACTGCGATTCCTTTGCGGCGTGATATTCGGCGTTTTCCGAAAGATCGCCATGGGCGCGCGCCTCCGAAATCATTTGAATGATGCGCGGACGCTCTTCCTGCTGTCGGCGACGCAACTCCTCTTCGAGGGCGGCGTGGCCGCCGACGGTCATGGGCACCTTCTCGACCATCGTTCCTGCTCTTTCGTTCCTAGGTCCCGTCCAATCCATGCCGGGAGAAAGTTTTTTACTTCTCCGCCGGGCCAAGGCGCCGGGCGGAGGGCGAATCACGACGAACTGAGGGGTAAGCCGCTGGGCGGCGGATTTTCAACGGGCGCGCCAACGGAAAGACGACCCCGCCGCAGCGCTGGCGAGGGCAAGACCCGGAAGTCGCGTCAGCTATGAAAATCAGTGGTTTTTGCGCTCTCCCAGCTCAAGCGAAATAGTCCTGGAGGGCGCGCACTTCGAGGTCTCCCGACATGTAGGCTTTGATTCCTTCGGAGGCCGCCAAGGCCCCCGCAAGCGTCGTATAATAGGGAACCTTATGCAAGAGCGCCGCCTGACGCAAGGAACGCGAGTCGGCCAGGGCCTGAGCGCCCTCGGTCGTGTTGAACACCAACTGGATCGAACCGTTTTTGATCGCGTCCACAATATGCGGGCGCCCTTCCGACACTTTGTTGATTTTTTGCGTGGGGATGCCGTGCTCGGTCAAGAAACGCGCGGTGCCGCCGGTCGCCTGCGCATGAAACCCGAGCGCCGTCAGCAGCCGCATTGGCTCGACGACCCGCTGCTTGTCGGCGTCGCGCACCGAAACGAATACATTGCCGCCCTTCGGCGCGGGGGCCCCAGCCCCGAGCTGGCTCTTGGCGAAGGCGGCCGCAAAGGAAAGGTCGAGGCCGATGACCTCGCCGGTCGAGCGCATCTCCGGCCCGAGCACAGTATCGACGCCGGGGAAGCGCGCGAAGGGAAACACCGACTCCTTGACCCCGACGTGGCCGAGTTCGCCGCTAGGCAGATCGAAGGACGCCAGCGGTTCGCCGGCCATCACGCGCGCGGCGATCCTGGCGATGGGCTTGCCCACCACCTTGGCCACGAAGGGCACCGTGCGCGAGGCGCGCGGATTGACCTCAAGCACGTAAATCTCGCCATCCTTGAGCGCATATTGCACGTTCATCAGGCCGATCACGCCGAGCGCCTTGGCCAGATTCTTGGTCTGTAGCTCCAACGCGCCCAGCGTTTCCTTCGAGAGCGAGCGGGGCGGCAGCGAGCAGGCCGAATCGCCCGAATGTATCCCCGCCTCCTCGATATGCTCCATAATGCCGGCGATGGCGGCGTTTTCGCCGTCCGAAAGACAATCCACGTCCACTTCGATCGCATCAGTCAGATAGCGGTCGAACAGCAGCGGGTTTTTGCCAAGCACCATATTGATCTGGCCGGTCTTGTCGTTGGGATAGCGCGTCTTGATCTCGGAGGGGACCAACGAGGGCAGCACGCCCAAGAGATAATCGTCGAGCGCGCCCACGTCGCGAATGATCGCCATGGCGCGGCCGCCCAGCACATAGGACGGACGCACCACCAGCGGCAGGCCAAGTTCGCCGGCGACGATGCGCGATTGCTCCACCGAATAGGCGATGCCGTTCTTGGGCTGTTTGAGCTTCAACTTGTCGAGCAGGCGCTTGAAGCGGTCGCGATCCTCCGCGAGATCGATCGAATCCACGGGCGTGCCAAGAATGGGCACGCCCGCCTGCGCCAACCCATTGGCGAGCTTGAGCGGCGTCTGGCCGCCGAACTGGACAATGACGCCGACGAGCTTGCCGCTGGAGCTTTCGGCTTCGAGAATCTCGGCGACGTCCTCGGCTGTGAGCGGCTCGAAATAGAGTCGATTCGAGGTGTCGTAATCGGTGGACACCGTCTCCGGGTTGCAGTTGATCATGATCGTTTCGAAACCGGCGTCGGCCAGCGCGAAACAGGCGTGACAGCAGCAATAGTCGAATTCTATGCCTTGCCCGATGCGGTTGGGGCCGCCGCCCAGAATGACGATTTTGTCGCGCGACGAGGGCCTCGCCTCGCATTGGGGCGCCCCGATGAACGGCGACTCATAGGTCGAATACATATAGGCGGTGGGAGAGAAAAACTCCGCCGCACAGGTGTCGATGCGCTTGTAGACGGGGCGTACGCCCAGCGAATGGCGCAACGCGCGCACGTCGCTCTCCTCGCGCCCTGACAACGTCGCGAGGCGCGCGTCGGAAAAGCCGGAAAATTTCAGCATGCGCAGATTCTCGGCGTCCTGGGGCAAGCCAAACTCGCGCGCCTTGTTCTCCAGCGCCACGATCTCGGCGATGCGCGCGATGAACCAGGGGTCGATCTTGCAGGCTTCGTGAATTTCGCCGGGGCTGAGGCCCAGCCGCAGCGCCTGGCCGACCACCAACAGCCGGTCGGGCGTCGGCGTGCCGAGAGCGGCGCGCAGCACGTTAAGGTCGTCGCCCTTGCCGTAGCCCTCGATCTCGATTTCATCGAGCCCCGAAAGGCCGGTCTCCAGCGAGCGTAGCGCCTTTTGCAGGGATTCGGCGAAATTGCGTCCGATCGCCATGACCTCACCGACCGATTTCATCGCGGTGGTCAGTGTGGGTTCGGCGCCGGGGAATTTCTCGAAGGCGAAGCGCGGAATCTTGGTGACGACGTAATCGATCGTCGGCTCGAAGGAGGCCGGCGTGGCGCCCCCCGTGATGTCGTTGGCGATTTCGTCCAGCGTGTAGCCCACGGCGAGTTTCGCCGCGACCTTGGCGATGGGGAAGCCCGTGGCCTTCGAGGCGAGCGCCGAGGAACGCGAGACGCGCGGGTTCATCTCGATGACGATCATCCGGCCGCTGGCGGGATCGACTGCGAATTGCACGTTGGAGCCGCCGGTCTCGACGCCGATCTCGCGCAGCACCGCCAGCGAGGCGTTGCGCATGATCTGATACTCCTTGTCGGTCAGCGTCAGCGCCGGAGCGACGGTGATGCTGTCGCCGGTATGCACGCCCATAGGGTCGATATTCTCGATCGAGCAGACGATGATGCAATTGTCCGCCTTGTCGCGGACGACCTCCATCTCGAATTCCTTCCAGCCGAGCACACTTTCTTCGATCAGCACTTCGCTGGTCGGGGAGGCGTCGATGCCGCCCTTAACAATGTCGATGAACTCGGCCTCATTGTAGGCGATGCCGCCGCCGGTGCCGCCCAGCGTGAAGGAGGGGCGGATAATCGCGGGCAGACCGATGTCTTCCAGCGCGGCCAACGCCTTGACCAGCGTCTTGACATGATGCGAGCGAGGCGTGTCGAGACCGATCCGGGTCATCGCCTCGCGGAACCGCTCGCGGTCCTCGGCCATGTCGATCGCCGCCGCGGACGCGCCGATCATTTCGACGTCGAATTTTTTCAACACGCCCATTCTTTCCAAGGAAAGGGCGCAATTGAGCGCGGTCTGGCCGCCCATGGTGGGGAGCAGCGCGAAACCGCCGGGGATTTTGTAGCGCTCCTTCTCGATGATCTTGGCGACGATTTCCGGGGTGATCGGCTCGACATAGGTGCGGTCGGCCATGTCCGGATCGGTCATGATCGTGGCCGGATTGGAGTTGACGAGGACGATGCGGTAGCCCTCGGCGCGCAGCGCCTTGCAGGCCTGGGCGCCGGAATAATCGAATTCGCAAGCCTGGCCGATGACGATGGGTCCGGCGCCGATGATCATGATGGTGGCGATGTCGGTTCTTTTCGGCATAAGGCGTCCCTTTGGACCGGCGCCCATTTAAGGAAGAGCTGGTGGTCCCGTTTCGGCGGCTTCGAGAGCGGCGCGCGCATAAAAAAAGGCCGCGTCGCCGGCCCTTTGGACCGGAACGCGTCCCGTAAATGCCCGTCGCGGGCGCGAGCGGGCGCGCCCGGCTCGATGGTTGCGCCGTGTCTAGCCGAGATTGACGCTTATGTGAAGGGGTGGGCTTTGACGCGAAGGCATCGAAACTCAAGACGCAAAAAAGGAGCCGCGCACGGCTCCTTTCGCACCCGTCTCTATCCGCCGGCCGTCAATGCGCGGCGAATGGATGTTTCGCCGTCGCGCGCGCCGAGAGAACGCTCGAAGCAGTCGGGTCGCCCTTCAACGCGCGCGCGATCGCTTCCTTGGTCGCCGCGTAGTTGAAGTCCTGAATCTTCTGGTCGTCATTGGCTTCCCAGTGGATGAACACGCCGACGCAGATGAACAGGTCGTCGGCCTTGTCGAGCGGGATCACGCCTTCGGCGACGCTGTCGGCGACGGCCTTGGCGACGCCATATTGCGCCGGGCCGAACATTTGCACGGCCTGTTTGGCGTTCTTGATCGTGACCTTGTTGAAGAGGATCGTATAAGGCTTCACCAAAAGGTTTGGCGCGAGCACCGCGAGCAAGGTGGTGAAGCCGTCCTTATTGTTCACAAGCGCATTGGCGAAAGCCTTTTCCACCGCGCTTCCGCGCGGGCCGATCAGCAGATCGATATGCGCGACCTCGTTGCCGTCGCCGACCAGCGACTCGCCGACGCCCGTTTTGCCGGTGCTGGCGGTGAAGGAGCTCTTCGCCGCCGTGGGAAAAAGCGCGCCTATAATCTTGTCCAGTATCGAGGCCATTTTTCGATCCCTTTCGGTCTGTTGTCGCCTTTGAGCGTTCCTTCAATCGGTGTGGGATTGCGCCCGGCGGTCGTTTATCACGCCTTCAGCAGCCAGGGCGTCACGCGCTCCGGCTCGAACACGTTTGAAATCGTTACGGCGTCCCGCTTAAGACTTAAACGGAGCCAATGAATCCTCGTCTCAACGCGCCAGCCTTTCGCCCTCGACGCAGGCCAGCCCTCCCGACGAAGCCCGCGATGGAGGCGGGGAGCGCATCGGCTCCCCGCGGCTTGATCGGTCTTGCGGTTAGCGTCGCCTTAGTGGGCGGCGAAGGGGTGCTTGGCGTCGTTGCGCTTGGCGACGACTTCGGCGGCCTTCGGCTCGCCCTTGACGGCGCGGGCGATGGCTTCCTTCGTGGCGGTGTAGTTGTAATCCTGGATC
>Ga0265328_10000060_pt1 | contig 64523 bp, 63 predicted proteins | sample 41624metaG_FD_202086 | JGI IMG/M metagenome (GOLD analysis project Ga0265328, IMG submission 202086) | Rhizosphere microbial communities from Carex aquatilis grown in University of Washington, Seatle, WA, United States - 4-16-24 metaG | ecosystem: Host-associated > Plants > Roots > Rhizosphere...
CAGGGAAAAATAGCCCACGAGCTCGCGCGACTGATCGTTGCGCTCCGTCGACGGCGAGAGGACCTCGACGACGATCAAGGGGGACTCGACGAGCAGCGCGTCGGGCGACAATGCCGGACCGCAATACACCAGGGCGTCCGGCTCATAGACCGTGGTCTTGCCGACCTTCACGGCCATGCCGTCGGGAAACACCCGGCAGGGCGCGCCGCATTTGGCGACGGCGTCGCGAAGCGCGGCGAAAATTTCGCCCTTCATCGCCGCATGCGCGACACGCTCGGCCGCCTGCGCGACGACGACGCCGTTGACGAGTTCGTAGCGCCCGGGGCGATCCACCGCCCAGGCGACATAGTCCTCGGCCGTCATCGGGGATTTTTGCGGCGCGGTCATGCGGGCAGGATAACCCATGCCTCGCCTGGAGCAAGCCGCGAAACGTCAGCCGGAACTCCTCCGCGGATCGCCTCGGCGACGAGGGGCCAGTGCGGAACTCACGGCATTTTCGACTTGAACGCGATGATCTCGCCGTCGACGACGAATTTGCCGAAGCCCATGTGATGAATCGTCTTCGGGTTCTTTTGCGTCGGATCGATCCAGGCTTCGAGCCCTTCCAGCACGAAGAGGCCGTAGCGGTTGACGAGGCGCGTGTCGACGAGCTTGCATTCGACGTTGGCGAAACATTCGGCCACCAACGGCGCGGCGACGCGCGCCGCCTTCGCCGGGGTCAGGCCGAATTTCTCGAATTTGTCCACGTCGCGGCCCGAGCAATTGCCGATCTCCACGACCTTGGACGCGAGGTCGACCGCGGGGATCGCGATCACGCATTGCTTCGTGGCCCGCAGCGCCGCGAAACTATGGTCGCGGTCGCTGACGACGCAGGCGACGAGCGGCGGGTCGAAATCCACCATCATGTGCCAGGACATCGTCATGACGTTGTCGCGGCCCTTGCGGCTCGTGGTCAGCAGAACCACGGGCCCGGGTTCGAGCAGTCCGTAGACCTCGGAGAGCGGCAGACTTTTCCTCATGGCCCCCTCCGGCGTCGCCCGTCAGAGACCCTCTTCGGCCTGAACGCCCTTGCGATAGGTCGTGTAGACGATGATCGGTATGCCGAGGTCGCCCAGATGCCCGTCGATCAAGGGACGCACGCTGTCCCACTCCAATCCGCCGACGCCGGTCGCAAGGCGCGGCAAAGCGATGCTGGCCAGCTTCTCCTTGGCGACGATCTTGGCGAGGGCCTTCAGCGCATGATTGACGTTGTGCAGGCTGGCCTTGCCGGGCAGTCCGTGCTCGCTCTCGGCGGGCTCCTGCGTCAGCAGGCCGACGATGCGCGCGCTGCCGCCCTCCTCGTCGGCGCCGCCCCAGAACCAGGCTTCGCCGGGCTTGGGGTGATTCTGCTGGCAATAATGCCGGAAATCCTTGGCCATGCCGGGAAAGCGTTCGCGTAGCGCAAGCGCCAGACCATGGGCGAAATGGTCGAAGGGCGCGATCCCATGCGCAAGGGCTTCGGCGCGGCTCAGCAGAATGTCGCCTTCCGTTTCGCGTATCAATGCGTCCTCCGTCTTGGTCGCAGCATCAGGGCGCCGCTCGCCTCAAAAAGCGCGGGGCTTTCGCTGTCGACTTGGTTCGTCGCGCCGCGCTTCACAAGCCCCAGCGACGCTTTGCCGCCCCGTGGGGAGGGCGGCTCGGCGCTACGCGGCGGCCCGAGCCACCGCCTTGGCGCGGATCGGCTCCACCAGCAGCGGCAGGCCGCCCTTGGGACGGATCGTGAAGACGGGCTCGAGGACGAGTTTGTGGCCGGGAACCGTCGCGAAGCGGAAATCGCGCACGAGACTCGCCAGGATCGTCGTCATCTCCAGCATCGCGAAGCTCATGCCCAGACAAATGCGCGGGCCGGCGCCGAAGGGCATGTAGGCGTAGCGATGGCGCGTCCTGGACCGCTCCGGACTGAAGCGATCGGGATCGAACCCATTGGGATCGTCCCAGAGCTTTTCGTGACGGTGCAGGCACCACAAGAAAGCGTAGATCGGCTCGCGCTTCGAAACCTCGTAAGGACCCAGCGTCGTGTCCTCGCGCGGCTGCCGACCGACGGCCGGCCCCGGCGGAAACAGCCGCATCGATTCCTGCAACACCTGCTTGGCGAAGACGAGTTTTTCCACCGTGTCGGGGCGGATTTCGTGTTCGCCGGCGACCGCGCGAACCTCCTCGCGCAGCCGCTCCTGCGAGGCCTGGTCCTTGGCGAGCAGCCAGAGGCTCCAGCCGAGCGCGACGGCGGAGGTCTCGTGACCGGCGACGAGGAAAGTATAGAGATTGCCGACGAGCTCCGAGTCGGTCATCACGCGGCCGCTCTCGGGATCGCGCGCCGAGAGCAGCAGTTGCAACACGTCGCGGCGCTGCACGCCGCTGGCGCGGCGCGCGGCGACGAGTTTGGCGGTTTCAGCGCCGAGATGCCGCAGCGCCGCTTGCGTCTTGAAAAATCCCGGATAGGGCGTGCGCGCCGCCGGCAGGCCGAACAGCGCGATGAGCCGCCACCAGCCGGCGGACGAAAGGGCCAGCGTCAGGGCGGCGAGAAATTTCTCGTGGTCGAAACGGCTTTCCGCGCCGAGCACCGCGCGGGTGATGACGGCGAAGGTGGTGCGCGACATGGCCTGCATCACGTCGACGGGCGCGTCGGCGCCGTCGCGCCAAGCGTCCGCCTGCTCGCGCGCGCATTCCGCGAAGGTCGGAACCTGCGCCAGGATGTTTTCGTGACGGAACGCCGAGGAGACGGCGCGCCGCTGCCATTTCCAATCGGCGCCCTCGGCGAAGAACAGGCTGTGGCGATTGATCGGCCCCGACAGGAAATTGACGGTCAGCGGATCGCGTGGAAATTCTTCCGCGCGCGTCACCAGCATTTCCTCGATCAGCTCCGGCTTCATAAGGTAATTGGTCTTGCCGACGATCGGCCAGAGGCCGCTGAGCGACGTGAAATCCTCGCGATAGGCGGCGAGAGGGTGGTTTTCGAGGAAATTATGGCGGGTCGACGTGAGGCTCGGTCGCATGCGCGGTTCGAAGGGCATGAAGTCGGGATCGTGGAACATCTTTGGCCTCCGGCGAAAGCGTTTCAATGCCCATACCATACCATATAGTATGCTTTTGGCAAGCGGCGACGAATATGCGAGCCTGAGCGCATGACTCGATTCACCAAGGAAGACTGGCTGAAGCTCGGCGCGCGCCTCCTTGCCGAAGAGGGCGCCGCCGCGCTGACGATCGAGCGGCTGACGGCGGCGGCGCGGCGCACGCGCGGCAGTTTCTACCACCATTTCGCCGACCGCGACGCTTTCGTGAAGGCGATGATGGAGCGCTGGCGCAGCGAGGTGATCGACGTCTGGGGCCTGCGCTATCAGCAGGCCGCCTCGCCCGCCGAGTTGCGCCGGCTGATGCGCGAACAGCCGATGGAGCTCGACCATCGCTTCGAACGCGCGGCGCGGCGCTGGGCGGCGAGCGAACCCATCGTGGGCGAAGTCGTCGACGCGGTCGACCGCGCCCGCATCGAAGGCCTGGGCTGTTTCCTGGCCTATGTGCGACCCGACCTCGAAGACCCGCAATCGGCGGCCTTCGTTCAATATGCGGCGCTCGTCGGCATGCAATGGCTGCTGGAAGGCCTCGACGATCCGCGCGTGCCGGCGATCCGTAAGGCGGGGAACAGGATTTTTGGGTTGGACGAACCGGAGGATTCGACGGGATCCGACGCTAAAACGTGAGCCATCGCTCGAAATCGAAGAGGTCCACGCAAACGAAGTCCTTGCCGGACAGAAATTGGCGCTCCGCCGCGCTGAAGGCGGGCGCGTAGAGCGCGCGTTAGATCTTCCAGCCGCGGTAGGGCGCGCCGGACTTCGTTTGCAGGAAACGTTCGACGGTAACTGCTCACCCCCTTCTAAAGCTGAGTTTTGATCGGGGGCATTGACGCGGGAATCGAATTTTGATTCACGCTTCCGATGGACGCAGCGACGCTCGATTCGCTCGACAAAGAGACGCTGATCCGCCTGATCTTGTCGCAGGCGGAGATCATCGAGCGTTTGACGCGGCGTGTGGCCGAACTCGAAGCCAAGCTCGATCTGCCGAAGAAGACGCCGGACAATTCCAGCACGCCGCCGAGCAAGGGGCAAAAGCCCTCGGCCTCCGCCGCGGGCAAGGCCGGCGACGGCGCGGGCGCCAAGAAGCGCGGCAAGCCGCATCCCGGCGCGCATCGGCCGCTGCATCCAAATCCCACGAAGTATCGAGAGCTCTCCGCCTGCGCCTGCCAGCATTGCGGCGCCGATGTTTCGCAAGCGCCGCAGTTCGCCTGCGAGGCCTATGATCACATCGAGATTCCGCCGATCCAGCCGGAGGCAGCCCGTGTCACGCTGCAGAGCGGAACCTGCCCGAACTGCGCGAAGAAATTCAAGGCGCCGCCGCCGCCGCCGGACATGCCCAAGGGCTCGCCCTTCGGCGAGAATTTGCGCGCCCTCGTGCTCTATCTGCGCTTTACGCAGAACATCGCGCTGGAGCGGTTGTCGACGCTGTTCTCCGCGATGCTCGGCCTCGACATCAGCGAAGGCGCCATCGTGAACATCCTCGCCGCCGCGCAGGGCGCCTTCGCCAGGCAGCGCGAGGCGATCCGCGCCCGGCTGATGTCGGGAACCATCCTGGAATCGGACGAGACCGGCCTGCGCGTTTGCAAGGACAATTGGTGTCTTTGGGTGTTCCACCACGCGGACAGCGCCGTCTTCGTCGCCAAGCCCACGCGGGCGCAGAGCGTCATCGGCGATTTTCTCGGCGACTTCACCCCGCAATACTGGGTCTCCGACCGCTATGCCGGCCAGTTGGGATGGGCCGAAAAGGAAAACCAGATCTGCCTCGCCCATCTCATTCGCCAGTCTTCTTGCTGCGACGTGCAATATGCGATCGACGGCGGCGACGCGGTCATCGGCCCCGATCTGCGCCATCTTCTGGGCCGGGCCTGCCGCATCGCGGCGCGGCGCGAGCGGCTGGCCGACGCGACGCTGAAGAGCTACAAGGCGAAGCTCGAAGCGCGCCTCACCGAGATCATGCGACGCGCGCCGACGCATCCCGCCGGCGTCAAGCTGGCGGCTATGATCAAGCGCAACCGCCGCTTTCTGTTCGTGTTCATGACCAACCGCGACCTGCCGGCGACCAACAACGGCTCCGAACGGGCGATCCGGCCCGCCGTCATCTTCCGCAAGGTGACCTATTGCTTCCGCAGCGCCTGGGGCGCCGAGCTTTACGCCGACATCCGATCGGTCGTCGAGACCGGACGCCGCCGCGCCATCGACGCCCTCGAGGCGATCCGCCTGACCCTCGCGGGAAAGCCGCTCGAAGCGCCGGCGCCGTCATAATCGGCCCGGTTACCCCCCAGCAGACCCGACCAATCCAAAAATCGCGGCCCCAAGAGCCCCGTTCGGGTCACCCGAACGGCTTCGCCCAAGCCGGCCTGAGCAATTACGTTTCTGGTCTACCATTCAAATGCAAATGCACGCTGATTGGTCCCTCGGCGCCGTTCCAAAGCTCGGTTACAACGGTAGGTGAGAAGGATTGTTGCGATATATTCGACGACTCCTCCAATAGGCGAACATAAACCCTGCTTCCCATGGCGACATCGGCTTCCGGATCACTCGCATGCCCAACATCTCGCCACGCATCTCGCGCAGGAGAGCGGGCACTAAATTTTCGGGTTCGTCGCTCACTAAATTTTCTCCTCAATGCCCCTCGGGCGGCAATCCCACATGCCGCTCCAAGCGCCGTAGGCGCTCTTCGAATTCGGTGAGCAATGCTCCACCGTCCTCGGAGGGGCGTCCAACAGAACGCCCTAATGCCCGATTGCCGACGAATGATATTCGATCACCGCGCGGCGAAGTCCGACGATCTGGTCGCTGAGGCGCTTTTCCAGAGTCATGATATCCGACGCGACATCGGCGCGGAGCGGCGGACTTCCGAACGGACCTCCGCCAAGCCGTTCGCAAACTCGGCCTTCGTCGAAATCGTCGCGCAGGTCGTCCACCTTCGCGTCGATCTTGCGGAGCAGCGCCAATGTGGAGTTTTCCGGCTCGTCGCTCAAAGCGCCCGCCTCGTGAGGAGAAAGCTCACTTATCCTCGACCGCCCCAGCGCATCGCGTTTCGTCCCGCGCGGGGCGACCGGAAACCGAAACGGTCAAATACGCCACGGGGGCCGGAAACTCACTTCACTGGCGCGGAGACGAAGCCGAAGGCGACCCGCTCCAGCATGTCGTCGCCGAAACGCTCTTCGGCGCGGCGGATCGGCAGGCCGCCGAGCCGGCGGTAGAAGGCCAGCGCCTTGTCGTTGGCCGCCAGGGCCCAGACGATCGTCGAGAGGCAGCCGTGTTCGGCGAGTTCGCGCCGCGCGGCGTTGAACAAATCGCGGCCGAAGCCGAGGCCCTGCAACTCGGGCCGCAAATAAATTTCGAAAATCTCGCCCGAATAGGGCATGGACGGCACGCGGTTGCGGCCGTAGGTGGCGTAACCGACGATCTGCTTTTCGTTGCTCAACACGAGCAGCCCGGTGCCCTTGGCGATCGCCGCGCTCCACCAGCGGGGTCCGCGGCGTGCGATCATGCGTTCGAGTTCGACGCCCGGGATCACGCCCCGGTAGGCGTCGCGCCACGACACGTCGTGGGTCTCGGCGATCGCTTCCGCGTCGCTGCCCCTGGCGCGTCTTATCGAAAAACCCGTCTTGATCATGGCGGCGATGTTAGGTCCCGAAAGCGGGTTTCGGCAAGAGCCTGAATTCGCCGAAAACGGCAAAAAATATCTTGCAAATCGCTAACCGGCGCGCTGCAATGCGGTTTCGTGCGCCTGGAGGTCGGGCGCGCCTTTCGGGGGCGGCGTTTGCCGATTGCCGGCATGATCCATGCTTAGCCGTGTCGGCCTGCGGCGGGGCCACGAGGAACCGTCTCGGCTCCCCGCAACGCCGCGGCGTTTCGCAAGCCCCGCGTCAATTGGCTCGCGCGCCGGCCTTCGACGAATCGGGAAGGCAAGGCGTCATATATTTGGAAAGAATTACGTAAACTACGCAATGATTACCCCGCGATGAACTTATCCCTCGCTGCGGCGATCCTTCCGCGTCGCCGTGCTTTCAAGCGGATTCCGCGCCAATTGGCGCGCAGACCCCACGGCGGCAGGTCAGATGACGCTACTCCATTAGGTATTATAGAATTAATACAATGCCGTGTTTGCATTAATGCTTCTTGTGTTCTATGGTATGCTCCCACGCCTCCGCCGGAACTGTTTTCCATCCTCGTCGGCGCAAGGCCCGAAGCTTCGTGCGGCGCGCCGGAAAGAAACGCCGCTCCAAGCTTTTCGCCGGCAAGACCGGAAAACGACTGGCCGCGAGTCCGAATGAGCCCCCGCTGGAGATCGGAACATGGAGACGAACCGCAAGATTCTGATCATGGGGCTTCCGGGAGCGGGCAAATCGACGCTGGCCCGCATGCTTGCGCCCAGGTTGAAAGCGGTTTTGTTCAACGCCGACGAAGTGCGCGCCCACATCAATCGCGAACTCGGCTTTTCCCATGCTGACCGGATCGAGCACGCGCGGCGCATGGGCTGGATGTGCGACCGCGTCGTCGAAGCGGGCGGATGGGCGATCGCGGATTTCATTTGCCCGACGCCGGACACGCGCGCGGCCTTCGGCGCGGCATATGTGATTTTCGTCGATAGAATTCGGGAGAGCCGTTTCGAAGACACGAACAGGATGTTCGTGCCGCCGGCGATTTTCGATTTTCGCGTCGGAGCTGAAAACTCGCCGAGCCATTGGGCCGACGAGATCTTCGAGCGACTCGCGCGGCCCGTGCTCGACAGGCGCGAACCGGCTCTGGATGCGGGCTTGGTCTCACGGCCCAATCCGGGGCACGGAGACGAAGAGCGCTGGATAGCGCCTGCGGAACAGAAACTGGCAGCATGCCGCCGGAGTAGCCTCGCTGAGGAAATTCGGAAATAATAGGTGCGCTCCAGGATAGGGTGGGCATGCCTCCCATCGTTTCGAATGAGGTCGCCCATTACGGGTCCGCGTCATTCGAAAGATGGGAGCCGCCAGAACGCCAAAGGGGTCCGCCATGCGCATTCGGACGAAATCGCTTATCGCATTCTGCGTCGCCGCCGGTTTGGCGACGCCCGCCGCCGCGCAAAGCGCGGCGACCCCCGTCGACCGCACCACCCTGCCGATCCCCGAGCCGCAATATCCGCACAGCTCTGTGCTCGACGCGCGCGACGCTTCGCCGCCGCCGCGTTTCGAGGTGAAGGCGCCGGTCGGCGCGCCGAACGTGCTGATCGTGCTGATCGACGACATGGGCTTTGGCCAATCGAGCGCCTTTGGCGGGCCGGTCCACATGCCGACGGTCGAGGGCCTCGCCAACGAGGGGCTGCGCTACAACGAGTTCCACACGACGGCGCTGTGCTCTCCGACGCGCGCCGCGCTGCTGACCGGCCGCAATCATCACATGGCCAACATGGGCTCCATCACCGAGACGGCGACGGCCTTCCCGGGGCAGACCGGCAAGCGCCCCAACAATGTCGCGCCACTGGCGGAGATGCTGCGGCTGAACGGCTACAGCACGGCGGCCTTCGGCAAGTCGCACGAGACGGCGGCCTGGGAGCTGAGCCCGTCCGGCCCGACCGACCGTTGGCCGACGCGCTCCGGCTTCGACAAATTCTACGGCTTCATGGGCGGCGAGACCAACCAATGGTCGCCGCTGATTTATGACGGCATGAACCAGATCGAGACGCCGAAAGACCCGAATTATCATTTCATGACGGACATGACGAACCAGGCCATTTCCTGGGTGCGCTATCAAAAATCGCTGACGCCGGACAAACCCTTCTTCATCTATTTTGCGCCCGGCGCGACGCATGCGCCGCATCAGGTTCCGAAGGAATGGATCGCCAAATACAAAGGCAAATTCGACCAGGGCTGGGACAGGCTGCGCGAGGAAACGCTGGAGCGGCAGAAGAAGCTCGGCGTCGTGCCGGCGGACACGAAGCTCGCGCCCAAACCCGCGGCGATCAAGGATTGGGCGGCGCTGAGCCCGGACGAGAAGAAGCTGTTCGCGCGGCAGATGGAGGTGTTCGCGGCTTTCGGCGAATATGCCGACACGGAGATCGGCCGGCTCGTCGACACGATCAAGGCGCTCGGTCAGCTCGACGATACGCTGGTCTTCTACATCGTCGGCGACAATGGCGCGAGCGCCGAAGGCGGCATGAACGGGCTCTACAACGAGTCGACCTATTTCAACATGGTTCCCGAGAGCGTCGCCGACATTCTCAGGCACTACGACGAACTCGGCGGCCCCACCACCTACGGCCACTATGCGGCGGGATGGGCGGTCGCGGGCGATACGCCCTTCACCTGGACGAAGCAGGTCGCCTCCAGCTACGGCGGCACGCGCAACGGCATGGTGGCGCATTGGCCCAAGGGCTTTGCCGCCAAGGGCGAAGTGCGCTCGCAATGGCATCACGTCATCGACATCGCCCCGACGATTTTGGAGGCCGCGCATCTGCCCGAACCCAAGAGCGTCGACGGCACGGCGCAACTGCCGATCGAAGGGGTCAGCCTGCTCTACAGTTTCGCCGACGCGAGGGCGGCCGATCGTCACACGACGCAATATTTCGAAATGTTCGGCAATCGCGCCATCTATCGCGACGGCTGGCTCGCCGGCACGGTGCATCGCGCGCCTTGGGAATATACGCCGCGCGCAAAGCTCGAAGACGACAAATGGGAGCTCTACGACGCGCGTTCCGACTTCAGCCTCGCCAGCGATCTCGCGGCGAACAATCCGGCCAAGTTGAAGGAGCTGCAAGAGCTGTTTCTCAAGGAGGCGGTCAAATATTCGGTGCTGCCGCTCGACGACCGCACCGCCGAGCGGCTCAACGCCGCTCTCGTCGGCCGTCCCGATCTGATGGCCGGACGCAGCTCGCTGACGGTGTTTCAGGGCATGACCGGCATGTCGGAGAACGCCTTCATCAACGTCAAGAACCGCTCGCATAGCATCACGGCGGAGGTGGACGTTCCGAAGGCGGGCGGCACGGGCGCCATTCTCGCGCAAGGCGGCCGCTTCGGCGGCTGGAGCCTCTATCTCGACAAGGGCAGGCCGGCATACGAATATAACTATGTCGGCCTGCGGCGCTACAAGATCGCCGCCAAGAAGGCCCTGCCGCCCGGCAAGGCGACGATCCGCTTCGACTTCGACTATGACGGCGGCGGAGTCGGCAAGGGCGGAACGGGGGCGCTCTACGTCAATGGCGAGAAGGTCGCGACCGGCCGCATCGAGGCTACGCAATGCTGCGTCTTCTCGCTCGACGACGGCGTCGACGTCGGAGCCGACGAGAGCACGCCGGTGACTGAGGCCTATCGCTCGCCGGCGAAATTTCCGGGAAAGATCGAGCGGGTGACGATCGACCTCAAGGAAGGCAAGCGCGGCGATCTCGACGAGTCGGACAAAGCGCGAAAAGCCGCGGCTGTTAAGAAGGCCATTTCGGACTGAGCGCGCCTTGCGCGGGGCGCCTCAGCGCGCCGCCGCTCACCCACGGTTGTAGACGTCCTTGAAGCGAACGATGTCGTCCTCGCCGAGATAGGAGCCGGTCTGCACTTCGATCAACTCCAGGTCGATCCGGCCCGGATTGGTCAGGCGATGCCGGCAGCCCATCGGCAGATAGATCGACTCGTTTTCGTGCACCAGCTTCGTCAGATCGTCGCAGTCGACCTCGGCGGTGCCCTTGACGACGATCCAATGTTCGGCGCGGTGGAAGTGCATCTGCAAGGACAGGCGCTCTCCCGGCTTCACCACGATGCGCTTGACCTGATAGCGCGCGCCGCCGTCGACCGATTGATAATAGCCCCAGGGGCGGAAGATGCGCTTGTGTTCGCCGGCCTCGCGGCGTTTCTCGCGCTGCAGCTGCTGCACCAATTGCTTGACCTTGTCGCCCTGATCCTGATGCAGCACGAGCACGGCGTCCTGCGTCGTCACGACGATGACGTTGTCGACGCCGACGACGGTGGTCAGCGTCTCGTCGGAGCGCACATGCACGTTGACCGCGTCCATCACGACGCCGTTGCCGCGCACCGAATTGCCATGCGCGTCGCGCTCGGACAGTTCCCACACGGCGCGCCAGCTGCCGACGTCCGACCAACCGATGTCCGCGGGGATCAGCGCCGCCTGCGTCGTCTTCTCCATCACCGCGTAATCGATGGACTTCTTCGGCGCCATTTGGAAGGCCGCCGCGTCGAGCACCAGAAAGTCGAGATCGGGCTTGGCGGCGTCGATCGCCGCCTCCGCCGCCGCGGCGATCGCCGGCTCGAATTTGGCGATTTCGGCCTGCATCACGTCGGCGCGGAAGATGAAATTGCCGCTGTTCCAATAATAGCCGGCGTCGATGTAGCTCTGCGCCGTCGCGCGGTCGGGCTTTTCGACGAAGGCTTCGAGCTTCAGCACCTCGCTGCCGGGTTTCAGCGGTGCGCCGGGGCGCAGATAGCCGTAGCCGGTGGCGGGCGCGTCCGGCTTTACGCCGAGCGTGACGATGAAGCCGTCCTTGGCGGCGAGCGCCGCTTTCTTGCACAGATCGACGAGGCCGCGCTGGTCGCGCACGATGTGGTCCGCCGCCAGCACGACGACGACGGTGTCCGGCGCGCGACGGGCGGCGAGACCCGCCGCCACGGCGACGGCCGGACCGGAATCGCGCGGCGTCGGCTCGAGCACGATCTCGGCTTTCGCCTCGATCTCGCGCAACTGGTCGGCGATCAGAAAACGGTAATCGACGCTGGAGACGACGATCGGCCGCTCGAACGCCGGATCGTCGAGCATCTGCATCGTCGTCTGGAAGGTCGAGCGCTCGCCGACCAAGGGGATGAATTGCTTGGGCAGCGTCTGGCGGGACTCCGGCCACACTCTGGTGCCGGAGCCGCCGCACATGATCACCGGGAGTATCTTGGTCATTGGACGCCTTTCGAAGTGGTGCGCGCGGCGTGCACGCCGAACGGCGGGGCGTCTCTCGGGCAAGCTCGCGCCCGCAGCCGCTCCGCCTCCTGGTAAACCGGACCGCTCGTTTAGCAGAGCGCCGTCGAAGGCGTGTAACGCCGAAGCGGCCCTCGCGACAAACGGGCTACCCAAAGAGCGTTAATTCTTGGCCTTTTTCTCGAGTTCGGCCTTCAGCGCGGCGAGCTTGGCGAAAGGCGAATCGGGATCGGGCGCACGCTCGCGCGGCTTGAAAGGTTTGGCGGCGGCGGCGTTGCTTTTCGCGCCGCGGTCGTCGTCTCGCGCCGGGCGATGCTCCCCGCCCCTTTCCGGGCGGCGACCGCGCGGGCCGCTCGCGTCGCCGGTGCGGAACTTGCCGCCCGCATTCGCCTCGGCGCCGCTTGCGCCTTGCCGCGGCGCCTGCTCCCGCGGCGGCCTTGCGCCGGCGTCGGCAGCGGCCGGCGGACGTTCGCCGCCGCCAGTGCGGCGGCCCTGCTCCTGGCGGCGCGGGGCGCCGTCGCGGTCGCCATGCGGACGGGCTTCGGCGCCGCGACCTTCCCCACCGCGGCCTTGCCGGCGCGGCCCCTGCGCCGAATGGCGCTGCGGCGACCAAATCTCGAGCAGGACGGCCTCGGCGACTTTGGTTTCGCCCGGTTCCGCCGAATCATTTGCGGTTTCGTCGATTTTGCCTGCTTGCGCCTCGGCTTCCGCCGGACCTGCTTCGTCCGCGACGGCGGGCGCGTCCAGGGCAGGCTCCGCTTCGCTGGCTGGCGCCGGGCTCTCCTCCGGCGCGGCTCCGACGGCGGGCGGCGACGCTTCCGCCGGCGTCTCTTCCGGCGCGGCGGCTTCGGTCGCCGCTTCCGGGGGCGCCAAAGGCTCAGGCGCGGCTTCGAGAGTTTCGCTTACCGGCGCAGGGACCTCGGCGGCGGCTTCCTCGCCCGCCGGAGCGGCCAGTTCGGCCGATTCGCCGCTTTCGGCCGGGCTCGCGGGCGTCGCTTCGCTCGGAACCGGCACGACCGGCTGCGTCGGCGCCGCCGGAATGATTTTCGCCGTGATCGCCGGCCCCGGACGCTGAGCGCTGGCGTAGCCGAGCGACCGCAGGATCGAGGCGAAGGCCTCGCCCGAGCAGCCGGTCAGCGAGGTCATCGCGACGGTCACGACGAAGCCGTCCTCGTCGGCCGCGCCCGCCGGCGGGTCGCCGACGGAGACGCCCGGCTTATAGGCGATGGCCGGCCGGATGAGGTCGGCGAGCCGCTCCAATATGTCGACGCGCACGACGCGCTCGCCGCACAGGCGATAGCCGGCGGCGCGATAGAAACTCTTGGCGACGTTGGGGTCGGCGGCGAAGGAGGTGCGGCCGGAGGCGGCGAGATGCGGGGCCTCGTCGAGGCCCTTGACGCTCTCCAGCCCGCCGTTGCGCAGCGCCCACAGCAGCGCGGCGAGCGTGCGCGGCGCGGGTTTGAGCAGCAGCGGCAGGTAGAGGTGATAGGCGCCGAAGCGCACGCCGAGCTTGCGCAGCGCGCCGCGGTCCTCTTGGGTGAAGCCGCGAATTTCCTTGGCGACGCGGGCGCGCTCCAGAACGCCAAGTTCCTCGGCGATCTGAAAGGCGACGCCGCGCACGGCGCCCGAAAGCCCCTCGCCCGACTCCAGCGCCTCGAGCGCGCCGAGCAGTTTCTTCACCCGCTGCTGGATCCAAAGCTCCAGGCGCTGCTTGACCTTCTCCTGCAGAGGCTCGGCGAGGTGCTCGTCGGCGATGATGTGGGCTGCGGGCTTCAGCACGCCGGGGCCGGGGGCGATCTTGCCGACCGGCTCGCCGAGCCAGCGGATCGTGCCGTCGTTGCCGAGCGCGAAAGCCTCGTCCACCGCGTCGAAAATCCGCGTCGCGCGGGCCTCGAATTCGCTGGACAGCGCCTTTTGCGCGGCGGCGTTCAACGCCTTGGCCGCCTCCCCGGCTACGCTCGGATCGGCCGTGAAGCGAAATCCTTGCAACGATCCGACGTGTTGACCTTCGACGATGACGTCGCCGGATGCGGTGATTTCGGCTTCGAGCATTGCATTCTCTCTGAGACGGCGCATCAGCACGCTGGTGCGGCGATCGACGAAGCGCTGGGTGAGACGTTCGTGCAGCGCGCCGGATATCCTGTCCTCTACCCGACGCGCGACGCCCTGCCAATGGGCCGCGTCGTCGAGCCATCCGGATCGATTGACGATGAAACACCATGTTCGCACTTGCGCAAGGCGATTGGCAAGGGTCGCGATGTCGCCATCGACGCCGTCGACGATCTCGAGCTGGCGGGAGATCCAGTCCGGCGGGATTTTGCCGCGGCGCGCGACGAAGCCGAAAACCGTCGCGGCGAGCTCGGCGTGCGCGGCCGGCGAGGTCTTGCGATAGTCGGGAATCTGGCAGGCTTCCCAGAGGCGCTCGATCTCGGCGGGGATCCGCGCCGTGCGGCGAATGTGCTCGTCGCGGCGCAGCGCCTCCAGCGCCAATTGGTCCTCGCGCGCCGGCGCCCGCGCCAAAGCGGGATTTTGCGGCAGGACGTCGAGCGAGCTGACGAGCGCGTCGAGCGAGGAGAAATCCAGCTCGGGATTGCGCCATTGCAGCGTGACGACCGGCTCGAAACGGTGATCCTCCAGGGCTTCGACCATGTCCTCGTCGAAGGCCGGGCAGCGCCCGGTGGTCCCGAAAGTCCCGTCGTTCATGTGACGGCCGGCGCGCCCGGCGATCTGCCCGAATTCGCCGTGGGTAAGGCGTCGGTGACGCCATCCGTCGAATTTTCGTTCCGCGGCGAAGGCGACGTGGTCGATGTCGAGATTGAGCCCCATGCCGATCGCGTCGGTGGCGACGATGTAGTCGACCTCGCCGCTCTGATAGAGTTCGACCTGGGCGTTGCGCGTCTTGGGGCTCAGCGCGCCGATCACCACGGCCGCGCCGCCCTTCTGCCGCTTGATCCATTCGGCGATGGCGTAGACTTCCTCGGCCGAGAAGGCGACGATGGCGCTGCGCGGCGGCAGGCGGGCTATCTTGCGTTCTCCGGCGTAAGTCAGCCGCGACAGCCGGGGCCGCGCGAAAATCGGCGCGCCGGGCAGGAAGCGCTCGACGATCGGGGCCAGCGTCTGCGCGCCGATCAGCAAGGTCTCGCTGTGTCCGCGCCAGCGCAGCAGCCGATCGGTGAAAATATGTCCGCGGTCGAAATCGGCGGCGAGTTGCGCTTCGTCGATGGCGAGGAAATCCACGTCGAGATCGCGCGGCATCGCCTCGACCGTGGCGATCCAATAGCTCGGAGAGGGCGGCTTGATCTTCTCCTCGCCGGTGATCAGCGCGACATTGTCCGCGCCTATTTTTTGGACGACGCGGTTGTAGACCTCGCGCGCCAGGAGCCGCAGCGGCAGGCCGATCATTCCGGTCGGGAAGGACAGCATGCGCTCGATGGCGTGGTGGGTCTTGCCGGTGTTGGTGGGCCCGAGCAAGGCGCAGACGCCAGCCAGGCTGGGCTTGTGGGCCGGCGCGCCGGCGATGAGGCCGCGCCGCGGCGGCGCCCCCGCCGGTAGATTGCCTCGCCGCTCCAGATATTCGGTCACCCGCAACCCCGATACGACCTTCGACCACCACTGGGGCGACGCGCCCTTATATGACATTGCGCGGGGCGAGGCATAGCAGGCAGCGAGGCCGCCGATGGCCTTCATGTCGAGGAGCGCCGCAAGTCGGGCCTCGCAGCGAGGATCAGGGGCGAAATTTTACGGCCTTCGGGGGAGCCGAATGAAAGCGTCGCCCGAGCGTCGCCAGCTATTTTCGCGGCGCAAGATTCGGATTTGCCGGCGGTGGCGGTCTCGTATCGTTGGGATACCAATATTTGACGTGGCAAGACTCACAGGCCTTGTCGAGGGCGCCGCCGGCCTCGAACAGACGCGGGGCGTCGCGCGCGTCGGCGGCGGCCAAGGCCTCCTTGGCGGCGAGCTGCAAGGCTCGGGCGCGTTCGGCGAAGGCCGGACGATCGGCCGCGATCTTCTGGCCGATCTCCTCCGGGCGAAGAATGCCCTTCACTTGCGCGTCTTCGAGCTTCCCGCCGGTCGAAGCGACGCGACGACCGGGCGCCACGAGAAGATTCGGCGCCTCGACGAGAGTCAGGGCGTAACGGCGAACCGCTTTCCACTCCTCCTCGGTCTTCGGCTGACGGTTTTGCGTGCCCGAAGCCGTCGTCGTGCTGGCGACCGACGCCCATAGCGCATCCGCCGAGGGGTCGACCAGATTCTGCATGATGTCCTGGACGGTCGCGACGATCTCCGGCCCGCTGGCGGCTTGGGGCGCCGCCGGCTTGCTCGCGGCCACGGCGGCTCCCGTCAGAAGCACGACCGTCGCCACCGCGGTTTCTTTCCACATCGCCTGCGCCCCTCCCTGCCAACTCAGATGAAGCCGATGATCCGGCCGGATATCCCGACGCCGAACCAGAGCAGCAGCGAGACGATCGCCACCGCCTTGCCGGCGAGCGGCCTCTCCGCCGCCCGTCGGCTCACCACGGTGAAGAGACTGGCCTGGAAAAGGGCCGCCGCGATCAGCAACAGCATCTTGAGTTGGAAATACTCGTTGCCCCAATAGCGGACGGGTCCCGACAGAAAGATCAGCGTTCCGCTGAGGACGGCCGCGGCGAGGCCGATGCCGAGCAGCGCGTTTCCGGCGCCGATGACGCGTGAGGGCGCTTGCCTGACGAGCGCCAGTCCGAGAAGACGCAGATCGACGAGCGTCACCGAAGCCAGGAGCAGCACGAAACCGACGATGTGGACGAGCTGAAAGGCCGCGCCCACGAGGTGGTTCGACTTGCGCAAGGAGACGCCGAAGTCGGTGTCTTGCACCCACTGCAACACGGCGAGAACGGTCATGTCTGACTCCGGCTCTTTCGTAGGAGATCGTCCAAGATGAGGCGGTTAGCCGAGATAAGGGATGAGGCGGCCCGACATCACGACCACCGACCAGAGCGCAAGCGAGGTCCAGCCGGCTATTCTGACCTCGAGCGGCGGAACGGGACGATCCGCCCATTCGGCCGCGCGCGGCGCCAGCCCGAACTCGAACCAGAGGAAATTGGCGCCGGCGAGAAGAATGAAGGCGAACTTCACCGGAAAGGCCGGGTTCACGAGAAGCTTTATGGACAAAGCCCAGAACAACAAGAAACCGGTCGCGAAGGTGACGACGAAACCTGCGACGATCAAGGGACGCAACTGCGACAAGACGTCGAGAAGCGGCGCGTCGCGCAGCCACACGCCGGCCAGTCTGAGGTCGACGATCGCCAGCAGGCCGACGGAAAAAGCCAGCCCCAGCAGATGCGTTCCCTCGACCAGCGGGAAGGCGTATTGCGACTCGCGCAAGGCGGTTCCGATTTCGGAATCATAGAGCAGTTGCGCGACATCGTAGAGAGTGGACATTGGCGGCCCTTTGACGCGGTTTCGCGCCCATTGGTTTAGAGGTGTTTCTCAGGCGGACCGGCGGCGGCCACGAACGCGCGCGACGCTCATGTCCCCGATCGGCTTCAATAGGGCTTGCTCTTGTCGCCGTGATAGAGATGCTCGACGTCGCGCTCGCCTTCCTGACACTCGTTGAACCAGAGTTCGTAGTCCGGCTGATTGGTGTGCGCGCGCTTGAACTCCGACGCGAGAGTCCAGGGCCGCGTATAGACGCTCGGGTCCTCGTAGCGCTGCTCGAGCCGGAACGTGTTGGGGCCGGTGAAGATGTATTTCTCGACGATGTGAACCTTGTCGCTCGAGAAGTCGCCTTCGTTGCTCAGGCGGTGCTTCGCATTGTCGTTGGTCACATCGACGACCAACGTGGTCCCTTCCCAATGCCCGCGCGAATCCGCCATCCACAGCTTGATCCGTTCGGGGATGTGCGGCCGGCCGTCGAGCGGAATGATCCGGCTGGTGTGGTTCTGATCCTCGAGAAAGACCACATAGCCCGGATATTGCCGGATCACGAAGTCCTGGGTCCAGAAGATCGTGCGCGTGACGCCGTCCGGATCGCAGCGCGCCTGCGGATCGATGTGCTCCGGCTGCGTCCAGTTCAAGACCGTCGCCTCGAGCGCCTGCTGCTTGGCGCGCGCCCATGGCTGATAGGGCACCTGCCGGTCCGGCGGATCGACGATCCGGGACTTGCTGAGGTCGTTGGCAGCTTTCAGCTTCTCGAATTCCGCCTGGTCCTGGACGCCGACGCCACGCCGCGGACGCAACAGCGAATAGGTTCCGGCGATCTCGGGCCGGTAGAAACCCTGCACGTCCGGCTGTCCGTCGGAAAGCCTTTTCGGCGTCCACTCCTGCGCCGACGCCGCGCCGGAAAGCGCGAGGACGGCGCCGGCGACGAGGACGAAACTCCCAGCTTGAGTCATGCGATCCGCTCCAGGTTACGGGTAGAAGCGTTCGTGGTCGAACGTGTAGCATTCGTATTCGAGCAGCTGAAAATTCTTCTCGACATGGCGATAGAGCACGAGATCGATCGTCCACGGCCGCGTGAAGACCTTGGGATCTTCGATCGTGGCCTCGTAACGGATGTGGTCGGGATCGATGAAGCCGTAGCGCTCGACGACGTGCAGCGCGTCGCTGTGAAAATTGCCGGAATGATCCAACCAGGTCGCGTCGTTGAAATCGACGACGTCGACGACGAGCGTGTCGCCTTCCCAACGGCCGCGAGAGTCGCCGAGCCACCAGTCGATGTGCCCCTTGGGGTGGGAGGAGCCGTTCGTGTAAATCGTGCGCGCCGTATGCGCATATTCGTAAAGGAAAGTGAGATCGGCGTCGGCCTGAAAAATCTGAAACGGGTAGGGCGCGTAATTGGCGCGCGGCAGGCCCGGGAGATAGCATTTGTTGCGCGGGTCCAGGGCTTCGCGCTTCTCGAAATTCTCTTTGCGCTTCTCCGCCGCCCAGGGCTGATAGGGGATTTCTCCGCCGACGACGACGCCCAGTCCCGCCGGCGCGTCCTTGCGCGCGGCGTGCGGCTCGAGGTCCCAATCCGCCGTGCTCAGAGTCTGCCAGAGGCCGGAGAAGTCCGGTTTGCCGCTTGGCGAGCGCGGCAGGGCGCCTGGCTCGGCCCGCGCCGAACTTGTGGCGGCCAGCAGCATCAGAGCCAGGGCGCAACCGAGCGCGGGCGCAATGGAGAGAGTTGCGGGACGCAATCTGGAGACCACAGCTCCAACAAAGGCATGACAGGTCATCATCGACTCACGATTTTCGGGACTTGCGCCGGCTGGAAAACTAGTTTTGCGGACGGTTCGCCGCCTCGCCCGGATTGCCGGTGCCTTCGCTGCCCGCAAAGAAGTCTCTTCCGTCGGGCAGTTTCACCGTGCTTCCGGCGATGACCTCCTTGCCGTTCTTGGCGCGATAGCCTTTGACGGTGACCTCGCCGCCGATCGGAAAATCGTCCTTGCGCGCGCCGCGACGCAGCAGGGCATTGGGCGCGCCGAATTCGACGGCCCAGTTGACGACCCTTCCATCGGCGTTCACGACATCGACGTAGACCCAGCCATGCGGATTGGTCCATTCGATCTTGGTGAGCTTGCCCGTAATCGTGATCGGCTGATCGATGTCGTATTCGGCGGCGAAGGCGTGATGCGCATCCGCGATGGACGCCGACAAGCAAAGCATGGCTGCTGCGCCGACAATCCCGGCCAACGCGCGTTTCAACGACATTGCGTCTCTCCCTTTCGGAACCCGCAGACTGCGCCTTCGAAGGAAGGCCGCGGCAGCCCTCCTTGAGCGCGGGCTTGGAGGATAATCGATCATTAACCCTAGTCAATAGGTATGGTGAATCTATTTGATCAGTTTAATTCCGGCGCGGCTTCCTCGGAGTCGACGACTCGCCGCAAAGCCGTTCGACCAGCCGGGCCGCAACCAGCCGATGGTTTGCAGTCGGTCGCTCAATGCGGCGCGCGGAAGTGAACCGGCGGCCCGCGACTTTCGGATCTCGCCGCCGAGCGGGTCCCTTCGCAGCGGCGCCGGCGCCTATAACACTATATTTTGCTTGATGTTTTTGGGTAGAGCGCCACATCCGGAAGCGCTGGTTCGCCATCGCGTCGCCGCGCCGACGCGACGCCGTCGTTGCCCCGTCCTAAGCCGCGCCGGAGACACGAAAAGGTTTCGTTAGGCTCTGTGACTTTTTTGTCACGCGATCGGAAAAACTGCGCCAAAGCGGCCAAACTTTCCAGATTCGCAGGCGCCGCAGGTTGACGGAACATAGCTCATCTACGTTATAGGTAGGATTAATGAGTTTGTGGCGTGAGTGCATCTCGCAGGGCGCAGTCCTCCCGCCACCGTCGAAGTCTTGAAGTCACCCTATAGGGGCGGGAGGTAGACCATGCGTTACGCCGTTGCATCGTTTCGGAAGCGTCTTCTGACGAGCGTCAGAATAGCGCCCGTCGCTCTTCTCGGAGGCGTCGCGCTCGGAGCCCTGCCGGTCGATCTCGGCAGCGCGGAGGAAGCGAAGGTCGAGGACGTCGTCGTGTCCGGCGGCGCTTCCGGCGAAGGCAGCCCCAACAAGCTGACTCGTCAGGAAGAGCGCGTTCTGATCAAGACGCCGCGCTCGGGCGGCGTCGTCAATGGCGCGAAGGCCGAGGAGCAGCATCTCGAGCGCTTGTCGGACTTCACGCAGCTCGTGCCCAACTACAATCCCAACATCGGCAATCCGCGCACGTCGAAGCCGGCGATCCGCGGCATCGGCGCCGGCGCCGGCACGGGCGACGGTTCTGAATCCGACACGGGCTTCATCGTCGACAACGTGTTCTACAAACACATCGGCTTCCAATGGGGCGACTTCGTCGACATCGACTCTTTCGAGGTCGCTCTCGGTCCCCAGGGCACGCTCGGCGGCAAGAATACGACCGTCGGCAACATCGTGATCAAGACGCAGCTGCCGTCCTTCACGCCCAAGGCCGTCATCGAAACCTCTTACGGCAATTACAGCCACATCATCGAGAAGGGCAACATCACCGGTCCGGTCATCGACGAAAAGCTCGCCTATCGGCTCTCCTATTACCTCGACAAGGGAGACGGCTGGATTCACGATCAGGTCACGGGCGCGGGCCTTCTGAACAACAATCGCTGGGGCGTGCGCGGCCAGCTGCTCTTCACTGGCGAGGCCGTCACGGACCGTCTGATCGTGAACTACGGAACCTCGCACGAATACAACAACAGCAACTCGGGCGTATTCGGAGATTCCTTCCTGCTCTACGCCAACGGCACGATGGCGAAGACCTACGGCCAAACGTTGCAGTCGCGCCTGGGCAAGCAACTGCTCAGCATCGACCCTTATACGCAGTTGCTGACGCATACGGGCACGCTCGACGAGCGCCAGGTCGAGGTTTCCAATGAGGTGAATTGGCAGATCGGCGACAACACACTGACCGCGATTTCGGGCTTCGGCGAGTTCCGCCTGCTGCCGCGCAACTCGGAAGGCGGCCAGGAAACCGCGATCTCCGACGGTCACTCCAACACATACGTCGATCAATATTCGCAGGAGGTGCGCCTCGCCTCGCCGAAGGACCAGCCGCTCGAGTGGACGACGGGCGTCTTCGCCTTCTATGACCACATCAACTCCACCTCGCAAACCATTTACGGACCAGATGCGGCGCGATGGTATGGGACGGCCACCACGTCGCCGGCGCTGATGAACGGCACGAACTACAACAACACGGGCAAGGAGCGGACGGCCAACTTCGCGGGCTACGGCAACGCCACCTATCACGTGGACGAGAAGCTCGCGTTGAATCTCGGCCTGCGCGACGGCTGGGAATTCAAGGAAGGCTCCTCCTTCGGCTGGATCGGCGATCTCAACCAAGGTTTCACCCTTCAGCAGGTGCTCAACGCCTTCGCCGGCGCCAACAGCAAAGCGACATATTTCGACACCGGCGGCGTCTCGAAATCGCGCAACATGCTGACCGGCATCTTCAACCCGTCCTACAAGATTACCGACGACGTCATGCTCTATACGCTGGTCGGGCGCGGCGAGAAGGCCTATGCGGTCAACACCAACGTGCTGCCGCTTTTCGACGCCACCAACCTCCAATTCAAAGCCTTTCAGCCGACGCTGACCAAAGCGGAGTATAATTGGGATTACGAGGTCGGCGCCAAGACCACCTGGCTCGACAAGAAGCTCGTGGTGAGCTCCAACCTCTATTGGACCGACATCTTCAACTTCCAGACGAACATTTCCAACAACAGCCTCACGAACGCCAATGGCGCGCCTCTGGCGTCGACCTATCTCGGCACGGCCCCGCACATTCTATTGCGCGGCTGGGAGTTCGCGACGCGATACACGCCGATCGACCGGCTGTGGCTGACCGCCAGCGGCGCCTATACCGACGCGCGCTGGATAAGCTTTCCCAACTCGCCGGCGCCGGGCGATTGGGGGTGGACGACGAATGTGCCGACGCCGTTCGGCAAAGTGTCCGCGCCGACGCAACTGTCCTTGTCGAACACGCGCTTCACAGGACTGCCGAAGTGGGCTTTCAACATCGGCGCGAATTACGAGCAGCCGGTCGGCAAGCTGCTCGAGCAAGCCGGATCCGATGTGTGGAAGGATCAGTCCTTCACGGCCTTCGGCTACGCCAATCTCGCCTTCTGGGATCGCACCCAGTTCACCAATCCCTGGTCGCTCCTCCAATATTGGCAGCCGGCCTATACGATCGTGAACTCCGGCGTCGGTCTGCGCACCGACGACAAGCGCTACAGCGTCGAGATCTGGGTGAAGAACCTCTTCGACACGCGCTACATCCAGCCCAACGGCTCTTGGTCGCAGGGCAACGCGACGACGCCGGCCACCTATTCGATCCAGGCGCAGCCGCGCTACTGGGGCGCGACCTTCAGGGTGGAATTGTAATCGCAGCTTTGGATCGCTTCCAACTCACAGTCTAACGCAGGAGTGTGCCATGAGAGTCTCGACTTCCCTCGCCGCGATCGGCTTGGTGCTGTTGCCCTTGGCGGCAAGCGCCGCCGATCTCCCCTCCAGAAAGGCGCCGCCCGCTGCGCCGCCACCGCCGCCGACCACTTGGACCGGCGTATACGCCGGCCTCGATCTGGGCGGCGGCTGGCGGGATCGCGGCGGCTCCGGCGGCATCGTCGGCGGCGGACAGGTCGGCTATAATTATCAGTTCACGCCGTTTCTCGTCGGCGGGTTCGAAACCGACTTCCAAGGCACGAGCCTGTCGAGTTACGGCCCCGCGGGCCGCACGATCGAATATTTCGGCACTGTGCGCGGGCGCGCGGGCGTGACCCCCTTCGATCCGCGCTTGCTGATCTACGGGACCGGCGGCTTCGCCTATGGGCAAGTGAGCTACAATACGGGCAACAACAACCGCAACGGCTGGGCGGCGGGCGGCGGCGCGGAATGGGCGATTACGCCGAACTTCTCGGCGAAGGTCGAATATTTGCGCGTCCAGCTGAACACCACCGATCTCTCTTGGGGAGTCGGCCGCTGGCTCGGAAAAACCGCCTTCAACGTCGTGCGCGTCGGCGCGAACTATCACTTCGACGTGTTCCCTCCGGCGCCGTTCCTGGCGCGGCGCTGAGGCGCATCGGGAGCGCGTAGAATACGAACCTTCGCGCTCCCTCCAACGCGCGCCAGCCGGGCTTGCCTTCTCGTGCGACGACGCTAGTTCCTTTTGGCCTATCGTTCGAGGTGGAGGCGTTCTGTTGAAGCGCGCGGTCTTCTCCCTTGGCGTCGTTGTTTTAGCCGCCGCGTCGCCCTCGCCGTCGCGGGCGAGGCCCGCCTGCGTCCACCGAGACGCCCGCCTCTACAGAGAAGCGAGCGACCACAGTTCGCTGATCGGGACCATCCCGGCGCCGACGCCGGTCGTTCTGGTGCGCGCGGGCGACAAATGGAGCATGGTCTCCTACGACGGCGAAACGGGCTATCTGCTGAGCGCGCATCTTTCGCCGGGCGCGGCCATTCCTGCCGACCCTCCGCCTTCCAGACAAGTTCTGTCGTCGGAACGCGCGCTGGTGCGCGAGATCGATCCGCTGTTCGGCGACGCGTCGACGCGTTCGCGTCTCACGCGCGCGACTGCGGACTATTTCACGGGCTTTCGACGCTCGACCTGGACCGATCGAACGTCGAACCCGACGCCGGCGCATGCGGCCGCCGGCGCCTCGCCCTGCGGGCTTCCGGGAAAGTGAAGATGGCTCGGTTTCGAGCGATCGGCGCTCAGTCGGTCGCGCGCTTTTGCGGATAGAGGAACTCGGCGAAACCGCTTTCGACGGAAGCCCGGCGGAGCTTCGCCAGGCTCTCTCTGGCTTCCGCCTCCGTGTCGTAACCAGGGCAAGAGAGCGATTGGAAGCGAAAGCGATGCGACCCTTCCAATGTCTTGCGATAGGCGTCGACCGTGGCGCCATCCCAGAAATCGGCCTGCCGCACGTCGTCGTGCACCAGAACCTTCGTGCCGCCCATCAATCCGCGCGTGAAGCAATAGCCGTAATTCGCCTCCGCGGCGCTCGCCGTCGACGCCAAAAAGACGCAAGCGATGGCCCAGCTCCTCATCATGTACGTCTCGCCTTGCAAGAGCTCGGTCGGCGCCCAGCGATGCTCGCGAAGAATCTGGCGATCGAGGGCGCTCAATCGACATTAACCCTATCGGATAAATGGTATTGTGTAAAGGTCGTCGCGCTTTGTCCTCGGAAGCTTGGCCTCGCTTCTCGAACGCGCAATCGAGAGCCGTCATCCCCGGAGGGGGATCGAGCGTACGAGCTCCCTCGCGCCCGTTCGCGTCGCATAGGCCCAACGCGCCGCCTCGTCGGCGCCGATGTCGCGGAGCCTCGGTGCGCCGGCGGGCGAGACCTTGTCTGGCGCGCGGGAGCAGCACAGGCCGCCTTCGCCCGAACCGCACGGCGGCTCCAACGCGTCCCAAGCAGTTGGAATCAGTTTCAAATCAGAGCTGTCATACAATTGTCATCCAACTGTCTTGCGCCTCGTCTTCTATGTTTGCAGTCGCAACAGGGAGACTCCGATGACCTCCGTAACCTCCGGCGCCGATGTTGGCGTCCCCGCCGGAACGCATGATTCCAAGCCGACGCTCGACCACCCCACCAGCATTCAGCAGGTGCTGATCCTCTTTGCGATCGCGGCCCTCGGCCTCGGCTTCACCGCCTACAGCATCTGGCAGGACATCCAGCAGACCGGCGCGCCGGTCGTCACCTACCTCCCCTTCATCCTGCTCGGCGTGGCGCTGTTCATCGCGCTCGGCTTCGAATTCGTGAACGGCTTCCACGACACGGCCAACGCCGTCGCGACGGTGATCTACACCCACTCGCTGCCGGCGAACGTCGCGGTCGTCTGGTCGGGCTTCTTCAACTTCCTCGGCGTGCTGTTCTCCACGGGCGCGGTGGCCTTCGGCATCGTCTCGCTGCTGCCGGTCGAACTGATCCTGCAAGTCGGCTCCAGCGCCGGCTTCGCGATGGTCTTCGCTTTGCTCTTCGCCGCGATCATCTGGAACGTCGGCACCTGGTGGCTTGGGCTTCCCGCCTCCAGCTCGCACACGCTGATCGGCTCGATCGTCGGCGTCGGCGTCGCCAATGCGCTGCTGCGCGGCCGTGACGGCACCTCGGGCGTCGACTGGGGCAAAGCGACGGAGATCGGCTATTCGCTGCTGCTCTCGCCGATGGTCGGTTTCGTCTGCGCGGGCGGTTTGCTGCTGATCATGAAATTCCTGGTCCGCAAGCCGGAACTCTACGCCGAGCCGAAGGGCCAGACGCCGCCGCCGTGGTGGATTCGCGGCCTCTTGGTGCTGACCTGCACGGGCGTCTCCTTCGCCCATGGCTCCAACGACGGTCAGAAGGGCATGGGCCTCATCATGCTGATCCTGATCGGCACGGTGCCGACCGCCTATGCGCTGAACCGCTCGCTGCCGGCCAGCCATGTCGCGGAATTCTCCAAGGCGTCGGAAGCCGCCTCCAAGGTCGTGGAAGCCAAGGCCGCCGGCTACAACGTGCTCGGCGATCCGCGTCCGGCGGTCACCAACTACATCGCCCGCCACGAGTTCAACGAAGGCACCTACCCTTCTCTGGCCGTGCTGATCCGCCAGATCTCGAAACAGATCGAAACCCACGGCTCCATCGCCAAGATTCCCTTCGCGTCGGTGGGCAACACGCGCAACGACATCTATCTCGCCTCGGAGGCGCTGCGCAATCTCGCCAAGGACCACGACGCGCATCTCTCCGACGCCGAAAAGAAGACGCTCGCGACCTACAAATCGCAGATCGACCAGGCGACGAAGTTCATTCCGACCTGGGTGAAGATCGCCGTCGCTTTGGCGCTCGGCCTCGGCACGATGATCGGCTGGAAGCGCATCGTCGTCACCGTCGGCGAGAAGATCGGCAAGACGCATCTGACCTATGGCCAGGGCGCCTCCGCCGAACTCGTCGCCATGGCGACGATCTTCGCCGCCGACAGCTTCGGCCTGCCGGTCTCGACCACCCACGTGCTGTCCTCCGGCGTCGCCGGCACGATGGCCGCGAATGGCTCGGGCGTGCAGATGTCGACGCTGCAGAAGCTGCTGATGGCCTGGGTGCTGACGCTGCCCTGCGCGATCGTGCTGTCGGGCTCGCTTTACTTCCTGTTCAGCCGCATCATGTGAGGCGGGGGCGGTTCCGCTCTCTCGCGCTTCGCCGACCAAGGCACTATGAAATTCTCTCGGCGCCGTCTCCTCGCGAGCGGCGCCGAGGCTTTTTCGGGGCCATGCGGCGGCCCCTATCCTTTGGCCCCGCGCTGCAATATAGGAGGGACGAAAGTCGCTTCCCGGTCCTTGCCGCCTAGATAGGGATGACATAACGCCATGTCGGAACACGCCACCCCGCATTTCCACAATCAGCCCGGCGTTCCGCGCATTCGCGTCGGCGCGAAGGAGTTCATGTGCGTCGGGGCGCTGCCGCCCTTCGATCATCCGCATGTCTTCCTCGACATGGGCGCCTCGAACGAAACCGTCTGCCCCTATTGCTCGACGCTCTACGTCTATGACGCGGCGCTGCACGGCGGCGTGGACCCGGCCGAATGCGTCTACCATCCGGCGGAGCCGCTCGCCGCCGCCTCGTAAAGGCTGGTGGCGTTCGTCGTCGAAATGGCTGGGCCGGAATGCGAGCCTGGAGGCTCGCGGTCCAAAGCCTTCCTTGGACCGCGAGCCTCCAGGCTCGCAACAGCCGCCTCACCCCGAATGACGCACGCCGATAGCGATCAGAGTCTCCCCTTCGTCGTCGCCGGCGGCGGCATCGGCGGCCTTGCCGCGGCCCTCTGCCTCGCCCGGGCGGGCAAGAGCGTCGCTTTGCTCGAAAAGGCCCCGGCGATCGAGGAGGTCGGCGCCGGATTGCAGATCACGCCCAACGCCGGGCGCATTCTGCAAGCGCTCGGCCTCGAAGAGGCTCTCGCCGCCGCGGCGCTGCTTCCCGAAGCCATCGTCATCCGCCGCGCCAAGGACGGCGCAGAACTGTCGCGACTCGCATTGCTGGACGCGCCGCGGCGCTGGGGCGCGCCCTTCCGCCTGTTCCACCGCGCCGATTTGCAGCAGCTTCTGTTGAAGGCGGCGGAGGCGCACGAAAACATTTCGATCCGCACCAGCGCCCGCGTCGGCGATTTCGACGAGGAAGACGGCGTGATCTGCCTGCGCGTGCATGGCGAGGAAGGCGCGCAGGACTTGGAGGCCGCCGGCCTCGTCGGCGCCGACGGCGTGCGCTCCTCGGTGCGCAGCTTCCTCATTCGCGACGAGAAGGACGCGCCTTTCTATTCCGGCCACACCGCCTGGCGCGCGCTGCTGCCGGCCGAGGCGGTTCCGCCGGCGTTGCGGGCCAAGGAGACGAACCTCTGGCTCGGGCAAGGCGCGCATGTCGTGCATTACCCGCTGCGCGGCGGCGAGATCGTCAATGCGCTCGTCGTCATCGAGGACGGTCAGGCGACGCCGCCGAATTTTCCGCAGGACTTGGACGGCGCGCGACTCTTGCGCGAAGCGCGCTTCAGCCCCTGCGCCGCTCCCTTGCGCGAGTTGATCGAGGCCGGCCCCGCCTGGCGCCGCTGGCCGCTCTTCGGCCGGCCGGCTTTGAAGCGCTGGAGCCAGGGCGCTGTGACGCTGCTCGGCGACGCCGCCCATCCGATGGTGCCGTTTCTGGCGCAAGGCGCGGCGCAGGCGATTGAGGACGCCGAGGCGCTCGGCCGCGCCCTCGGCGACGGCGCGGCGCCGGCGGCCGCCTTTCGGCGCTACGAGGACGCAAGGCGCGCCCGCGCGACGAAAATCCAGAGCGCCTCGCGCCGCCAGGGCCTGTTCTACCACGCCGGCTCCCCGCTGGCCCCGGCGCGCGATCTCGTGATGTCGATGCTCGGCGGCCCGGGCATGCTGACGCGGAACGATTGGATTTATCGCTGAGGGCGGTTTCAAGATTATCGATCTGGGAGGTTCCCCATCCTGCCTCGTCCGTCAACCCGCTTCGCGGGTCCTCCGCTTCGCTTCGGGCCTGCGGCTGCCTGCGGCTGACTGACGAGGCAGGATGGGGCAGATGCTTTCCATGTCCTGTTGCTGAGATTTGCGCGCCACTGCGCGGCTAATCTCAGCAACAGGACATGGATGACGAACTGCGACTTGCGTAAAGGCTCGTCACCCGCAGGGGCGGAGCGCAAGCGGAGCAGGCGCGCAGCGCCTTGACGAGACTTTACGCAAGGCGCCACGCGCCCGAGCCGATCACTCGGAATCCCTATGGGAACGGGTTACGCCGCATCCCCCGCAACCTTGCCGAAATCCGCGACGCCGAGCATGGCGACGCGCAACTCGTTGAGCAGACGCAGGCGGTTGAGGCGCAGCGCTTTGTCCTCGGCGTTGACGGTCACATCCTCGAAAAAGGAATCGACCGGCGCCCGCAGCTTCGCCAGCGCGCTCATCGCAGCTTCGAAATCCTCCGTAGCGAGGCCGGCGAGGGTTTCTTCCCGCGCGACGGCGATGGCGTGCGACAGCGCAAATTCGGCCGGCTCGACCAGCGCCGCCGCCTCATGGCCCAAGTCGAAGGCCCCGGCGCCGTCCTTCTTCTCCTCGATCTTCAGAATGTTCGCGGCGCGGCGGAAGCCGGCGAGCAAATTCCTGCCGTCCTCCCCCTCGAGGAATTTCGAGAGCGCCTCGACCTTGGCGACGATCAGCACCAAATCGTCCTGAAGCGGCGCGACTCCTTCTCCCGCTTGCGGGAGAAGGTGGCCCTGCGAAGCAGGGTCGGATGAGGGCCCGGCGTGCGCCCCGAGCGCCGCATCGATGAGATCGTAGCGCGCGCCGCGGTCGCGCAGGTAGACCTTTAGGCGGTCGATGAAAAAGTTCAAAAGATCGCTAGCGTCCTCGCTGATCTTTGTTCCATCTTCTGGGGTCGATAATGGTTGGCTTTTCAAAAGTATTTGAACATCCTCGTCGTCAACTTTGAGTAGCTGGTTACGTCGCTCCCGATTTTCCCGGATTTTTTGCTGGCGACCTGAAATCTCCATCGCTACCGAAAAGACGCGCTTGAGATTCAACCGAACTCCATTCTCCAACACCAACCTAATCACCCCCAGCGCCGCGCGCCGCAACGCATAAGGGTCCTTGCTCCCCGTCGGCTTCTCGTCGATCGCCCAAAACCCCACCAGCGTGTCGATCTTATCTGCCAGCGCCACAGCAATGGATACGGGGTCCGAAGGCACACGGTCGCTCGGCCCTTGCGGCTTGTAATGCTCCTCGCAGGCCGCCGCGACGCTGGCGTCCTCGCCTTGCGCCAGCGCGTAATAGCGGCCCATCAGCCCTTGCAGCTCTGGGAACTCGCCAACCATTTCGCTGACGAGATCTGCCTTGCACAACCGCGCCGCGCGCTCCGCCTTGGCGGCGTCCGCTCCGACCAGCGGCGCCAGCTCCCTGGCCAGCGCCGCGACGCGTTCGACACGTTCCGCTTGCGTCCCAAGCTTCTCGTGAAACACGATCTTCTCCAGCTTCGGCAGCCGCTCTTCCAGCCCCGTCTTCAGGTCCGTGTCGTAAAAGAACTTCGCGTCCGACAGCCGCGCCGCGATGACGCGTTCGTTGCCGGCGACGATGGTCTTGCCGTGATCCTTCGCCTCGATGTTCGCAACGAGGATGAATTTGTTGGTGAGCTTGCCGTCGGCGCCCTTCAACACGAAACATTTTTGATTGACGCGGATCGTCGCGCGAATGGCTTCCGGCGGAATCGACAGATAGCTCTCGTTGAAAGAGCCCATCAGCGCCACCGGCCATTCCACGAGGCCCGCGACTTCCTCGAGCAGCCCCGCGTCCTCGACCAGCTCCAGCCCCTGCGCCATCGCCAGAGTGCGCGCGTCGTGCAAAATGATGTCGCGCCGCCGCGCGGCGTCCAGCACGACATGCGCGCGCTCCAGCGCCGGGACGTAATCGTCGAAGCGCTTTATCTTGATCGCCTCTGGAGACATGAATCTGTGGCCGTAAGTCTTGTCGCCGGATTCGATTCCATGCACATCGAAGCGCACGACGTCCGGCGCCTCGGTCTCCGGCCCAAAGGTCGCGAGGATCGAATGCAGCGGCCGCACCCAGCGTAGAGCGTCGGCGCGCAGCGACTCCGCGCCCCAGCGCATGGATTTCGGCCAGGGAAAACTCTTGATCACCGCGGGAATGATCTCGGCCAGAAGGTCGATCGTCGCGGAGCCTGCGCGCTCGACGATCGCCACGTAGAACTCGCCCTTCTTCGGGTCCTTCTGGATCGTCGCCTGATCGAGGGAGCTGAGCCCGGCGCTCTTCAAAAAGCCCTGGATCGCGGCGTCGGGCGCGCCGACGCGCGGACCCTTGCGCTCCTCGCGCGTGTCGGGCTGGCGCGCCGGCAGGCCGGCGACGTGCAGCGCGAGTCGCCGCGGCGTCGAAAAACTCGCGGCGCCCTCGTAGAGCAGCCCGCGTTCGACCAGCGCGTCGGTGACGAGCTTGCGCAAATCGGCGGCCGCCTGCGTCTGCATGCGCGCCGGGATTTCCTCGGAGAAGATTTCAAGCAGAAGATCGGGCATGGGCTCGCATGTGGTTTTGCTGGGGGAGCGCGTGAATCGGAGGCGTTCCAGGGAACCGGAACGACCCTCATCCGACCTCGCTTCGCGAGGCCACCTTCTCCCACAAGTGGGAGAAGGGACGCGCCCTTGCTTTTTCGGTTTCTGATACCGACGGACACAAAAGTCGAATCTTGCGGCCCGCCCGTCCTTCTCCCGCTTGCGGGAGAAGGTGGCCCTCGCGTCAGCGAGGGTCGGATGAGGGCCGCCGCGATTTCCCCCTCACAACCCCTTATGCGTGCCGTCGCAAAGCGGCTCGGTCTTCGTCGCCTTGCAGCCGCAGAAAAACGCCTTGCCGGTCGCCTCGGCCTTATAGGCGACGGGCGAGATGCCGGTGTCCTTATGGGCGCCGTCGCAGAAGGGCTGAGTGGCGCTGCGCCCGCAGGCGCACCAATAATAGACCTTGCCGGCTTCGACTTCGACCGGCATGGCCTTTTTTTGGAATATGACGCGTTCGGTCATGGCTCTCCCCCTCGTCAAATCTGTGTGGACGCCGTCTCTAGCAGAAATTTCTCGGCGTCGAGCGCCGCCATGCAGCCGAGCCCCGCCGCGGTCACCGCCTGGCGATAGACCTCGTCGGCGACGTCGCCCGACGCGAAGACGCCCGGAATGTTGGTGCGGGTCGTGCCGGGCTCCACCGCTATATAGCCCGAGGGCTTCAGCATCAGCTGCCCCTTGAACAATTCGGACGCCGGGCTGTGGCCGATGGCCACGAACACGCCGTCGGCGGGCAGTGTTTGCGTCTCTCCGCTCTTGACGTTTTTGAGCCGCGCGTGCGTCACGCCGGGCGGCGAAGCGTCGCCGAGGATTTCGTCGACCGCGTGGTCGAAGACGATCTCGACATTGGCCTGGCGCTTCAAGCGTTCCTGCAGCACGCGCTCGCCGCGCAGCGTGTCGCGGCGGTGCACGAGCGTCACATGGCCGGCGATGTTGGAGAGATACAGCGCCTCCTCGATCGCCGTATTGCCGCCGCCGACGACGATCACCCGCTTGCCGCGAAAGAAGAATCCGTCGCAGGTGGCGCAGGCCGAAACGCCGTAGCCCTTGAATTTCTCTTCGCTGGGAAGGCCCAGCCAGCGCGCCTTGGCGCCCGTCGCGACGATCAGCGCGTCGCATGTGTAGAGCTGGCCGGAATCGCCGAGCAGCTCGAACGGTCGCCGGCCGAGGCGGGCCTCGACGATGTGATCCGAAAGCAGCACCGCGCCGACATGCTCGGCCTGGGCGCGCATCTGCTCCATCAGCCAGGGACCTTGGATCGGCTGGGCGAAGCCGGGGTAGTTCTCGACGTCGGTGGTGATCATCAGCTGACCGCCCTGATCGAAGCCGGCGATCAGCAACGGCGCGAGCATGGCGCGCGCCGCATAGATCGCCGCGGTGTAGCCGGCGGGGCCGGAGCCGACGACGATCAGGCGGGAATGGCGCGGGGTGGGTGAGGGCATCAATGATGTTCCAGGTGTTGGAATCGCCCCCACCCTAACCCTCCCCCGCTTCGCGGGAGAGGGAATGCGCCCCGCCGGCATGAGTCGGGATCTCGGCGATGCGTCGAGTCTGCTCCCTCTCCCGCGAAGCGGGGGAGGGTTGGGGTGGGGGCCTTGGTCATAGGCGGCGCGGCATACTACCCATTCTCCGCTTCGTCGCAATCTTCGTCTTCGTCGCCGTCGCCCTCCAGGGCGTTGTCCGGCCGCCATTCGGGCAGCGGCGTGAGCGAGCCCTTGAAGATCGCATAGGCGCGCAGGATCGCGGCGGCGATGTCGGGGGTCGAATTGATGGGTCCATAGCTCCACTGCTCCGGCGCCCCGCCCCAGGGCCGCACGGCGCCCTGGCTCTGGAGTCTGGCGAGATAATCCCCGATCTTGCCGCTCTTGCCGCTCGGCGCGAAGATGTGCACGGGCGCGCCGGTCGCCACCGCCTCGCCGATCATGCTGACGCTGTCGGCCGTCACGAGGATTATGTCCGCGCAGGCGAGAATCGAAAAATAGGGGTTTTGCCCCAACCCGTCCCACAGCCAGCCGCCGCCTTCCGCCAGCACCGGCCGCAGCGCGGTCACGAGGCTCGCCGGCGTGCGGCGCGAGGCGGTCGCCATCACCGAGTAGCCCGCGGCAAAGAGCGCGCGGACGGCGTCCTGCAATGCGGTCGCCACGGGCGGCGTGAATTTGAAATGTCGGTTGTCGCCGCCGATGAGCAAGGCGGCGCGCGGCGCGGGCAGCATTCCGACGCGCGGGTCCGGCGCGCGGCGCAGTTTCGCCAGGAGCTCCGGCGTCACGCGGTTGGCCGGCGTCACCGGCGTGACGACGGTGCGGCCGAACAGCCCGTCGTGCAGCGGCGCAACGACGAGATCGGCGGCGCGCGCCCCGGTCGCCGGGCGGTTGACGTAAACGGTGAACACCTTGCGCCCGGAAATGCGCTTGAGGCGCTTCAGATACGGCAGCGTGCGCCGCCCGGCGGCGAGCGCGATGTCGGGCCAGGGGAAGGCGATGGGGCTGCCGAAACGCGCTTCGGTCTCGCGCGGATCGACCGCGCCGAAGGGCGCGATCAGTTGGTATAATTTCCGCGGAGCGACGCGGCGCAAATCCGGGACGACGCCCAACGCTTCGGCGATCCCGAGCGTCTGCGCCTCGTGCCCCGCGAGCCCGTCGGAGAGAACGCGCAGATCGATCGGCGTCGCCGCGACGAGGGCGGCGCTTTGGCTGCGTGAGTCTTCGGAAGACACGAAGAGGTTCCTTTCTGCCCGGCGTGCTGCGGCGCATCATAGCCGAAAGTCGGTTCGGGGGCCGAAAATGCTTGCCGAAATGTGCCAAAAATGACACATTCCGATCGAATGATTGAGCGCACGAAAAAATTGCCGGCTCGGTTTTATCTAAGCCCGATGGGAGCCAATCCGGTGCGCGATTGGATTCTCGAATTGTCGGACCTCGACCGCCATACGATCGGCAAGGACATTCAAAAGGTCGAGTTCGGTTGGCCGATCGGCCGGCCGAATTGCGCGCCTCTCGGCCAGGGCCTGTGGGAGGTGCGCAGCGGGCTGGAGCACCATCGGATTGCACGGGTGATTTTCTGCATCGAGGATGGATACATGATTTTGCTGCACGCTTTCATCAAGAAAACCCAAAAAACCCCGCGCGCGGAGATCGAACTCGCGGCGCGCCGCATGAATGAGGTGACGAGGTGACGACGAAAGCCAAAGCCCGCGTGAGCGAAGAGACGTTCGACGAGTTTCTCGCGGGACAGGGCATGCTGGAAGCATGCGAGGATCGCGCGATAAAGGAGATCATCGCCGAACAACTCGCGGAGGCGATGAAGCAACAGGGCCTGACCAAGGTCGAAATGGCGGCGCGCATGAAGACGAGCCGCCGCCAGCTCGATCGCTTGCTCGATCCGTCGTCGTCTTCCGTCACGCTCGAAACGCTGCAGCGCGCGGCGCACGCGGTCGGACGGAGCCTACGGCTCGAATTGCTGTGACCGCTCAGCCCCGTTTCTTCCCCTCGTAAGGATTCTCGCTCACCCGCCTCGAGATGCGGATCGGCACGCCGGGGAGGCCGAAGGCCTTGCGCAGGCCATTGACGAGAAAACGCTCGTAGCTCGTCGGCAATTCGTCGAGCTGATTGCCGAACAGCACGAAATGCGGCGGGCGGCTCTTGGGCTGCGTCATGTAGCGGATCTTGATGCGGCGTCCCGAGACGGCCGGCGGCGGATTTTGGTCGAGCGTCGAGGCCAGCCAGCGGTTGAGACGCGACGTGGAGACGCGCTTGTTCCAAACTTCATGCGTCTCGATCGTCGCCTTCATCAAATCGTCGAGGCCCTGGCCCGTGGTTCCGGAAACCGGCACGACCTTGCAGCCGCGCAGCTGCGCCAGCAGCCGGTCGGCCTCCTCGCGCAGCGTCGTCAGCGTCTTGCCGCGGTCCTCGACCAGATCCCATTTGCCGAGCGCGATGACGAAGGCGCGGCCTTCGCTCGCGGCGATGTCGGCGATGGTCAAATCCTGCTTCTCGAAGGGTATGGCGGAGTCGACCAGCAGCACGACGACTTCGGCGAAGCGCACGGCGCGCAGCGCGTCGGCGCCGGCGAGTTTTTCCAGCTTGTCGACGACGCGCGCCCTGCGGCGCAGGCCGGCCGTGTCGAACAGCTTCATCTTGCGGCCGCGCCAGTCGAAATCGATCCCGATGCTGTCGCGGGTGATCCCCGCCTCGGGGCCGGTCAGCAGCCGCTCCTCGCCGAGCAGCCGGTTGATCAGCGTCGATTTGCCGGCGTTGGGGCGGCCGACGACCGCGATGCGCAGCGGCTTGGATATGTCGAGGTCGCTGCCGTCTTCGTCCTCGCCCAGCGTCGCGCGCCGCGTTTCTTCTTCCTCGATCGGCGCCTCGGTCTCCTCGGGCAGCGCCAGGCGCAGCGCGTCGAAGAGGTCGATCATGCCCTCGCCGTGCTCGGCGGAGAGCGGCACCGGATCGCCGAGGCCGAGAGAATAGGCGTCGAGCAGGCCGGATTCGCCGGCGCGGCCTTCGGCTTTATTGGCGGCGAGGATCACGGGCTTGTCGGCGCGGCGCACGAGATCGGCGAAATATTTGTCGTCGGGCGTCACGCCGGCGCGCGCGTCGATCATGAACAGAATGGCGTCGGCTTGGTCGATCGCCGCTTCGGTCTGGGCGCGCATGCGCCCTTCGAGCGAGGCGTCCGCGCCCTCCTCGAGGCCGGCGGTGTCGATCACGGTGAAGGTCAGATCGGCGAGATGCGCCTCGCCCTCGCGGCGGTCGCGCGTGACGCCCGGCCGGTCGTCGACCAAGGCCAGCTTCTTGCCGACGAGGCGATTGAACAGCGTCGATTTGCCGACGTTGGGGCGACCGACGATGGCGAGGGAGAAGGTCATGGCGTCGGATGTCCTGGCAGCGGCGAGAGCCCTCATCCGACCCGGCTTCGCCGGGCCACCTTCGCCCGCAAGCGGGAGAAGGGAGGCGCCTCTAATTTTTACATTGCAGTATATTGGTCGAATCTTCGTGCGCGCATCCTTCTCCCGCTTGCGGGAGAAGGTGGCCCTCGCGTCAGCGAGGGTCGGATGAGGGCCCTCCCAACGAATCCACCCCCTTACTTCTTCTTTTCCACCACGGTCGGCGCGTCGGCGGGATTCTCGCCGTCGGCCGGCTCGATCACCGGCGTCACCGAGGTGATTTCCTCCACCGGGCCGCCGGCTCCCGCGCCGCCGCCATGCGGCTTCTTGATCCCGCGCGCGGCGTGCAGCAGGCCCTGATAGGCCTGGGCGCGCTGGCGCATTCCGGCCGGCGCGTCGCGGTCGTTCAGCAGAAGATTGAAGACGCGCTCCGCCTCGTCGTAGTCCTGGTCGAGAAGGGCGTCGAGGCCGGTCCATTCCTGCGCGCTGTAGCGGAAGGCGCCGTTGGCGGTGATCAGCGGTGCGAGCTTCATCATGCTGCGCTCGCGGTCGCCGGTCTCGATCGTGATGAGCGCGCTGCGCAATTGCGCGACCTCGCGGGTGAGACCGTCGACGGTCTTGTCCTCGGCGAGGGCGTCGAGCTGCTCGATCGCCTTGGCCTTGTCGGTCTTGGCCAGCGCCTCGGCGCCGCGAAGCCGCGCCAGAGTGGCGTAGCCCTTGGGGGCGCTCTTGGCGAGGGCGTCGAAGGCGGCGACCGCTTCGGCCGTCTTGCCCGCATCCGCGTCGGCGACGGCGGCCAGGAAACGCGTATTGGCGGCTTCGGCGGCCTTGGTCCGCTCGCTCGTGTAGTAGCTCCAGGCCCCGGTGGCGGCGACGATCAAGCCGGCGACGACGAAGATCGGCGTCTGATAGCGCGCCCAGAAATTCTCGACCTTGTCGCGTTGGACGTCTTCGTCGACTTCACGGAAAATATCGGACATGACCGCTCCCAAACCTACCGGCGCGCAGTTTTTGCGCAGTTTGGCGAGCCTGTTAGCACGGCCCGGCCGGATAGGCCAGAATGAGGCGCCGAGGCGGGGGACGCGGCTCTCACCGCGCCGGCGCGGTGCAGGCGACCGAGCTCTCGTTGAAGACGTAGCAGATCGACATCGCCCCGCTGCGCAGGTCGACGCGGAAGACGCCGGCTTCGCCGGTATGGCGCGAGGAGATCAGCGCATATTCTCCGGGGGCGCCGGCCTTGGCCCCTTCGCCCGGCGGGTAGCAGAGCGTCACGCCGATCGGCGAACCCTCTTTCAAGCCATATTGACAGGCCCCGACTTCGCCGGTGCTCTTGTCGAGCCGGAACACGCGGTTGAGGTCGGTCTCCGGCGCGGCGAGAAATTCGTAATTGGCGGCGCGGGCGACGCCGGGCGCGGCGAGGCTCGAGGTGAAGGCGAGCCCGGCGAGGGCAATCAGCGAGGTGCTTGTCGGACGCATCGGTCGGACTCCTGGCGACGAATCGTTTGGAGGAGTTTATACCTTAAGCCGCGCGCGGCGAGAGCCCGTCCGCGCCATCCCTATTTCTGATGGGCGATGATCTTCTCCTTGATCTTCTCGTAAACGGCTTTCGGCAGAACGTTCTTCTGCACGAGTTCGTCCTTGCCCTTGTAGGGCCGGCCCTTGACGATCGCCTCGGCGCGCGCCTTGCCGATGCCGGGCAGCGCGTCGAGCTCCTCCGGCGTCGCCGCATTGATGTCGACGAGATCCGCCTGCACGGGCTTCGCCGTGCGCGCCGGCGCGGCGATCGGGGCGGCGGTCTGCGGCGCCTGCGCCGCGACGGGAATCGCGGCGGCGGCCAAAAAGCCCGCGGCGGCGAGCCAGAGCAGGGGACGATGCAGAGCGCTCATGTGATTCCTCGCAAAATTTCGACAGGGCAAGTCTCGCACGAATGCCGCGGCGAGAGAAGCGCCGGCGGCCTATTCGAACTTCATCTGATAGGCGACGATGGTCCTGGCGAATTTCGTTTTCGGCAGATAGCAGAACAGATTGGTGGAGATCGGCGCCTCGACGCAATGCGGGTGTTCGGTCGTCCAATCGTAGCCCAGCCGATCCATGCAGGCTTTGATCTCACGGGCGATGACGAGGCTCGGTTTGCCGCGTTCGAGCGGATTGGCCTGCTCGACGAGATATTCGCAGTCGGTCACGTCGGTGCGCAGTCCGGAGAGATAGCGGCCGCTGCCGCTGCCGGTCACGAACATCGCCTCCGTGGCGACGAGAAAGGCGAGGCCGACCGCGAGAGCGGCGGTCGCCATCAACCTGCTCTTGAAGAAGCTGTATTGTTCGAACAGGCTGAGCAGCCCGAGCGCGAAGAGGCCGCCGCCGAGGATGATCGTGATCGGTGCGAGGAAGACGCCAAGATTTTCGTTCAAGGACTTCGAGCCTCGTTTGCTGCCGAGCCGGGTGCGCTTCGCCGGATCGTCGCGTTCTCCGCAACGTTGCAAATTAAAGGCGCAATTTGCGTCTCATGCAAGCGACGCCGACGACTCTGGCGCTCGCGCCCGCGATCGCCTATTGCGGGCGGCATGGAAAAGAGCTGCTCCCCTTCCTCGCCCCGCGGCGCCGCAACATGCTGATCGCGCGCGCCCCTGCCAAGGTCAATCTCACGCTGCACGTGCTCTGCCGCCGCGCGGCGGACGGCTATCACGAACTCGAAAGCCTCGTCGCCTTCACCGGCGCCGGCGACGTTTTGAGCCTGGCGCCGGGCGAGGCGCTCTCGCTCGCGGTGGAGGGGCCGACCGCCGAGGCGGCGGGCGCCGGCCCCGACAATCTGGTGCTGCGCGCCACGCGCAATCTCGCGGCGAAACTTCCGGCGCTGCGTTGCGGCGCCTTTCATTTGCAAAAACGTCTGCCGGTCGCGGCCGGCGTCGGCGGCGGCTCCTCCGACGCGGCGGCGGCGCTGCGGCTCCTGGCGCGGGCCAACGAGCTTGCCGCCGACGATCCGCGGCTGATCGCTGCGGCGCGCGAGACCGGCGCCGACGTCGCGGTGTGCCTTGCCCCGTGCGCCCGCTTCATGTGGGGCGCGGGCGAGACGATCGGCCCGCCGCTCCTGCTGCCGGCGCTTCCGGCGGTTCTGGTCAATCCCGGCGTCCCCGTCGCGACCGCGCCGGTGTTCCGCCGGCTCGGACTGGAGCCGGGCGCGCGTACCGATTTCGGCCCGCATCCCGAGATTCCCGCTGGCGTCGACCGCGACACGCTGTGGCGCCAGCTCGCCAAGGCCCGCAACGATCTCGAGCCGCCGGCTTTGCAAGAAGCGCCGATCGTTGGCGACGTTCTGGCCGTTCTCGGCGCGGCGCGCGGCTGCCGCCTGGCGCGCATGTCGGGCTCGGGGGCGACGTGCTTCGGGCTTTTCGCTTCGCCCCAAGCCGCCGTCCGGGCGGCGCGCGCGATCCGCGCCGGTCATCCGCAATGGTGGGTCAAAGCCGCAATGTTGCGTTAGGACGAAGCCTCATGAAACCGACCGGCCGCAAGCCGCAATTCCGCAAAGGCGCCGCCGAGCGCCGCCCGCAACGCGAATCCACACCGCCGGACGTGACGCTGCTTTACGGCGCCCATACGGTTCGCGAGGCGCTTCTCGCCGGCCGGCGCAAGCTGATCGCGCTCTACGCCACCGAAAACGTCGCGCCGCGCATCATGGAGGAAGCCGCCGCCGCCGGGCTCGAGCCGCGCATCGTCGAGGCGCGGGAGCTGACGCGCCGTCTCGGCGAAGAGGCCGTGCATCAGGGGCTGCTGCTCGAAGCGCGGCGCTTGCCTGATCTCGACATCGACGACATCGAACCCAAGGGCGGCGTCGTGCTGGCGCTCGACCAGGTGACCGATCCGCACAACGTCGGGGCGATCCTGCGTTCCGCCGCGGCTTTCGCGGTCGATGCGGTGATCGTCACCGAGCGGCATTCCCCGCAGTTCGACGGCGTGCTCGCCAAGGCGGCCTCCGGCGCGCTGGAGCACGTGCCGATCGTCGCCGTCGTCAATCTCGCCCGCGCCCTGGAGCAGCTTGCGAAAAAGGACTTCACGATCCTCGGTCTCGATTCCGAAGGCGAAACGACGCTGGAGGAGGCGCCGCTGCGCGCCCCGGTCGTGCTGGCGCTCGGCGCCGAGGGCAAGGGGCTGCGCCGGCTGACGCGCGAGCGCTGCGATCTCGTCGTCCGCCTCGACATGCCCGGTCCGATCAAGAGCCTCAACGTCTCCAACGCCTGCGCCGTCGCGCTCGCGTCTCTGCGCCGGCGGCTGGGGTGAGCGCCAAACGCAAAAAAGCCCCGCCCGGCGGAGCGCCGGACGGGGCTGGGCAAGACGCGAAACCCGCTACTGCAGCGCGCGTTTGAGCCAGGGCGGAACGCCGTTGCCGAGAAGATAGACGAAGGTCGCGCCGACGCCGCCGAACAAAATGCGCAGCGCCCAAATCACCCCGATCAACTTCTGTCGCTCGGCGTTGATCGCGTCCATCTTGCGGCCGAGTTCCGCCAGCTGCGCGTCGGTTCGAGCCTCGCGCTCGGCGCCGGCGCGTTCGGCCTGCGTCTCGCGCTCCAATCGCGCTTTTTCGATCTCGTCCAGCCGCGCGCCGAGCGCGCCGATGTCGCGATAGCAATCGGTGGTCGGCATGCGTCCCTCCTCAACCCTTCGCCGAATCGCCCTTGGCGTCGTCGGCGCCCCAATCCATGAACGGGTTCACCAGCAGGAAGACGCCGACCAGCCAATTGTCGAATTCGCGCATCGCATGCGCCCAGCCCTGCGGGACGAAATCGGGGAAGGCCAGCGTGCCGGCGCCGATGGCGCTCAGCACGGCGATGACGGCGCGAATGATCCGGCGCTGTTGCCGGGTAAGCGTGAAATTCATGGGCAGGCCTCTTTTCAGGTGATGCCGACGGCGCGCAGCGCCTCGAGGAGCGCCGGATCGCGGCGGGATTTGAAGGCGCGCGGCAGGCGGTGACGCCGGCAATAGATGCGGAAGGCGCGCTCTTGCACGTCGGTCGCGCGGATGGTGAAGGATTTTGGCTGCAGTCGAAGACGCATGCGGGTCTCCCGCAATGGGAGGGAGCGGGGCGCACGGCTCCGCTCCTTTGATTCTAGCGGTTCACAGCCCGGCGCTCGCGAGGTCGCTCTTGACCTTGTCGACGATCGCCGTCGCATTGCCGCCGCTCTTCACCGTGCTCTGGATTTGCGCCAGCGCCGCGCCGGCGTTGGCGTTGACGCTGGCGAAGTCGGCGGCGACGTTGCCGGTCGGCGCGAACAGCGTCGGCGTCGGCAAAAAGTCCAGCGACTTGCGCAGCGTGACTTCGACGACATGCGAGGCGGTCGAGCCATGCACGACGTAATTCGTCGCGGCGAAGCCGGGCGTCTGGCCATATTGCAGCCCGGCCAGCGAGACCGTGCGGCGGCCGGCGTCGACATATTTGTAGCCCACGCCGAAGCGCCAGCCCGGCGCGAACTGATATTCGACGCCGGCCCCGCCGAAGAAGCCGAGATCGACGCGGCGCGTCGCGCCATAGCCCGCCGCGATCGCCAGCGGCGCGCCGGAAGTCACGCCGGCCGAGGTCTGCACCAGGGCCGCGCCGCCGGTGACGTAAAGCAGCGTGTTGGGCGTCACCAGATAGCCGAGGCGAGGGCCGAGCGTGGCGGCGAAGTCGTAGGACTTCGACACTTGCGCGAGGGCCGGATAGGCGCCGAGGCCGGGCGTCGCCCAAGTCGCCGTTTTGTTGGAGCCGAGCGGAACGCCGACGGTCCCTTCGACGCCATAGACGAAGTTGCCGGCCTGGAAATCATAGCCCGCGAGCCCGAGCCCGAGCGCGCCGACCGGCGTCGCCAGCAGCTTGGCGTTGGAGCCATAGCCGAAGGCGGTATAGCTGGGCGCGAGCGCCGGCCCGACCTGCTGATAGCCGGTCGAAAAGGCCTCGGCGCCCCACACCGGATTGGCGAAGAAGGCCGCGCCGCCGCCAACGCCGGCGTAGAAGCCGCCCCAAGTCGAGACGGGCGCGGGGATGAAGGGCGCGGCTTTGTGGCTGGGGAGATCGGCGGCGAAGGCCGGATTGAGCATAGCCGCGCACAGCCCGGCGAGGAACGCCGGGGAGAGATGCAGTTTCATGGGGAGTTGCCTTTTGGGAGGTTCGCCCTGGGGATTTCGCGCGGCGGGCGGGCGAAGCGCCGCGCGCAAAGCCGGGCCGGTTACTGGCCGGCGGCGGCCGCGGGCGGGGCGACCAATTTGGCCAACGCATCGATCCAGGGCGCGAGCTTGGCGCGTTCCGCCGCGAGCGCCTCCGATTGGTCGGAGGCCGCCTTGTCGAAAGTCGCCATCTCGGCGAGCAGCGCCTTGGCCTTGTCGATAGAACCGTCGGCCTGCTGCGTCGCGGCGGCCGTGGCCGCGGCCAATCCATCCATCAAAGTCATGGGCTTCCCCTGGAGTTCGCCGGGAGACCGCCCGGCGCGGATCGATTCAGCGCAGCGCTTGTTTGGCGCGCGCGAGATAGGCGCGGCGCGTGGCGAGGCCGTTCAAACCGCCGTTGATGCGACGCGTGATCGTGTCGATGTCTTCGCGGTCGGCGAAGCCGTTCAGCGCATGATCGCGCCAGAAGACGCAGGCGACGTTCAGCGCGTGAGGGAAGGTCGCGACGATTTCGGGATGCGAAACGAAGTCGACGACGAGGATCTTCGACAGCCGCGCGTAATTGGCGCGGCCCGTCAGCATGCAGAAACCGCGCCCCTTGAAGCGCAAGCCGTCGCCGCACCGCGTGTTGCCGAGGTCGCGACGCCCCTCATATGCGCGCCCGCTGGCCTCTTCGGTGAGATGCGTGTAGCCGGCCGTTTCTTCCGCCCATTGCGAAAGGAAATGCGCCTGGCGCAGACGGTTCGACAGCTCGTATTTCACGATCGCGGCGGGGAAGGCGCCGGCGAGGCCGGCGACGATGTCCGCATGCGCGGGCGGCGCGATGCGGCGAATGACTGCGGCCCAATCGGTCATGGAGCGGTCCTTTCGATGGAGGCGGAGAATTTCAGTGCGGCGCGTGATGCGTCACGACGAACAGCGCCGCGCCTAGGCCGATCATGCCGACGACGTGCGGCCAGATCGTTGCGGCGAGCGACGGCTTGCGCCGCCATGTCGATCTATCGGCAAGCCGAACGGGGCGCGGCGGCGACGGGTCGTGGCGCGCCCAATCCGTGATGAGCCAGGCGGCCAGCAGCGACGCGGCGAGCGCCATCGCCCCGGCGAGTTCGAATCTCGTCATGCGTCACCTGCCTTTTTTGAATGGAGCGCCGCCGCGACAGCAGGGCGAAGAACGCCACGACGGCCCAGGCCGCGAGCCCGAGCGGCGTCACGCGCCGCGTCACCCCGTCACCGCCAACATCGTTCCGATGCCGGCCGGGGTGAGGGGCAAGCCGGGGTCGGCGCCGCTAAAGATCGTGTTGAGCGCGCCGCTCGCCGCACTGTTGTCGTAGAGCAACTGGCCCATCAGATTGGCGTCGCCGATCGACGTGCCGACGCTGAGCCCCGAGATCGTCGCGCCCGTGCAGCCCGCCGGCAGGACCACCGTGGGCGCCGAGGTTCCCGCAAGTCCGGGCGTCGCGGGATAGGCCGCGGTAATCCCGCTCGCCGAAGTGTAAGTGAAGGCGATGGTCGGGGCCGTCGTGAAGCCGCCGCCCGTCGTCGCGACGGTCGACGTTCCGGAGCCCGAGCATGTCCCATGCGCCGACACCGTCAGCCCCGTCCCGCCAGCGTTGCCCGTCAGCGTGCCGAGGCGCGAGAACTGCATGTTGTCGCCATAGGAGAGCCAGGTCGCGCCGCTCGTCCAGCTTCCCGTGCCCTTCACGCATTGCACCACGGTCGCCACGACCAGCGTGCAGTTGAAGGCACCGGACTGCGTATAGGAGACCGCATAGGGATCGAATCCGTCCTCGTAAACGTCGCCATTGGCGAAGGGATTTTGCGACGCGCCGATGCGGAAGCCTTCGACGTGCTGTCCCGTGGCCGTCGACCTAGAGCAAGTCCCTGCCGGCGGATAAACGCCGCCGGTGAGATTGGCGCCGCATGTCGCAAGGGAAGTTCCCTGGTTCAGCGTCACCGTGATGTCGATGCAACTGTAGGGCGTCGTCGCGCAAGCGGCGTTGTAAGTCGACGTATTGTCGAAGGCGGCGCCGGCGATGGCCGGCTGCGCCGCCGTCAGCCATCCCCAGACGGCCATGAGATTGGTCGCCAGCCGCTTGCCGACGCGTTGCGCGCCGAAGGAACCGCTGGTCGCGTGCGGCGAGTCCGTGTTCAGCCCGGCGACGACGTTGGCGATGTCGGGGTAGTCCCCGCCCGGCAAAGCGTTGGGGATATAAGCTCCGGAAGACGAATTCACCGCGTCGTGAGACCACTGCAAACAGCTCGTGCTCTGCTGAAACACAGTGCCGAAAGCCGGGTTCACGTCGCGCGGATGGCCCACGACGACGACCGGCGTCGACGACGACACCTGCGGAAAGGTCGCCTGCAACTTCGTCGTCGCCGCGTAATTCCACTTGGCCGAATGCGACGCCGCGGCGTTGGCGTAAGGATAAGCGGTGAAGTCGTTCTGATTGCCCGTGCATTGATAGAGCACGATCGCGTCGAGCCCCGCCGGCGCGTGCGACATGACCGCGGATACGAATCCAGAGGAAGGTCCGCCGTTCCCCCACCAGTCCCAAGCGTCGTATTGCGACGCCGGGACTTGAGTGATTCCCGTTCCGTCCCAAGGCGCGAGATCGACGATGTTGGTCCATTTCACGGTCGTGCTCGCCGGCCAATTCGTCGCCGAGACGAAGGAGATCGCCCCCGTCAGATAATTGATCGAGCAAGTCAGCCCGGCATAGGCGCCAAACCCCGTGCAATTGGTCGACCCGCCCACGCCGAAACCGGCAGCCTGATTGTCTTGCGCGATGAGCGTCGCGCCATTGAAGACCTGCGCGGTCCCGGCGAGGATCGTGTTGGCGACGCCGCCCTGATGCGGATAAGGCGCGCCGCCGGCGCAGCCCGGGCAGCTTATGCCGAGGCTGCTCTCGGCGAAGGTCAGCGTGCTCGACAGCGTCGTCGAACCGCCGGCGACCGTCTTCGACTGCGAGACATAACCGTTGTTCCAAATGTCCGCTGGTTCGCCCGGCCGCGCCAGATTGAGGATCTCGACGGGCCAGCCCTTGACCGCGGTCATCGCCCTGATCAGCGCAACGCCGCCGTCGCCCAGCCCGTTCACGCTGGACCCAGGTAGCGTCAAAGGCGTCAAGGGCCGCACGGCGACGGCGCCGGCGGGCGTGTAAGCGTTGGTCGTCAGGAAGGGCGAATAGCTGTAGGTCAGTGCGACCTGAGGGTCGATCGGCCCGACATAGGCGTGAAGCCCCGAGGCCAGCGAAAGCGAATTCCCCGCCCAGGAGTTTTGCAGCAAGAACGCGGCCTGCGATTGTCCGAACAGCGCAATGACCTCGCCGACCATGATCGGGCCGCCGGTGAAGACGTAACCCGTCCCATTGCTGGCGCGCACGCTGACGTAATAGGGGCCGCCGGCCGGCACGCCCGGTAAGGAGCCCGAGAAAGCCCCGCCGCCGAGCGTCCCGCCGATGTTCGTCCAGGCGCAGCCCGGCGCATAGCTAGAGAGCGCCGTGCAAGATCCTGCCGTCGAGGAAATCCGCGCCTGGATTGCCGCCGGCGTCCCGCCGAGCGCCGACGCGTTGTAGGTTCCGTCGACGACGACCGAGCCGGCGCCCGTCGTCTGATTGGTGATCGCATGGAAGGCATAGGCGCCGTGGTCGTTCAGCGCCAGCGCCGCCGTCGTCGCCACGGGCTCCGCGGCGAGCGGCGTCTGCGCCGCGGTCGGCGAGGCGATGAGCGGCGTCGTGGCGGCATAATTGCCGCTCAAATCCGTCAGGACCGCGCTCGCCGCGTTCCAACTGTAAAAACTGTGGACCGTGTAGGTCGACGGGTTCGCGGTGAAATAAGCGTAAGGGTCCAGCGCGCCCGTCGCGAATTCCCCGAGCAGCGTCATGTTGGGGATGCAGCCCGAACTCGCGCCGGCCGTGCAGGTCGAGTTGGGGAACTCGCCATAGATCATGCCGAGCGCGCCGATCGCGCCGCCCCAGCCCTGCTGGTTCGCCGTCGTCGAGGTGGACAAGGCGGAGCCGATCAAGCTCGCCGCTTCGCCCAGCGTCGTCTGCGCGCGGACCGCGCCGGTCGTGTTGCTGTAGAAAAACTCGTTGGCGGAGGTCATCGCCTCGGGCCCGACGCCCGTCGCCTGCGCGGCGGAGAGGATGTAAGTCCCGGCGCCGCCGGTTCCCGTCGCGCCGCTCGTCCCATAGGGCAGGATTTGCGCCGTCGTGACGCCCGCGCCGCCGATCGTCATGCCCGGCCAGATCGTGCCGGTCGGCGTGCCGGTGACGGTCAAAACCGTCGACGAGGTCGTCGTCTGTCCGGTGAAACCCGCGGTTCCCTGATTGGAAATGTAACTCACGGCCGGCGAGTTCTTCAGCGCGACGCCGTTTTGATCGACGCAAGCGACATATTGCAGGCCGGGCGCGGTGTCGGCGGTGTCGCCGCCGAACTCGCCGGCGATGCAAGTGACTTTTTGGCCCGGCTGAACCAGAATCCCGGTGGTGTAGCCCATCGTCAAGGTGAGCGATCCGCCGGACCCCGCGCCGATGCCGGAAATCCCCGCGACGCTCACCGTCGGCGCCGCCGCGCCGCTGCATTGGCCGGGGTCGGTGACGTGGATGAGATCGATCGCGCCGACCGCATTGACGTGCAGATAGCCCGCGGGCGCGCGCGTCGTGCAGGGGCCGCCCGTCGCGGTCCAAGGATAGGCGCCTTGCGTATAGCCCGAGCCGCCGACGAAGCTCGCCAGCGAGACGCCCTTCGTCTGCCACCAGTAAGAGCCGCCATAGGCGAGCTGCATGACGATCGACAAAGGCACGTTGTTGCCGGGGATACCGACACGAAAGGCCCGATCGCTTCCGCCGGGACAAGACGCAGACGAAGCGCAGCCGATCGTCGTCGTGGGAATGGTGGCGGAGAACAGCGTTTCGGCGGCCGTGCCGAAAGACTGCTGCATGTATGGATTGACTTGGAACTGCGCGAAGACGAACCACGACTTGGTCGTCGTGCTCGGCAAGGTGAAGGCGCCAAACGATCCGCCATTGGTTTTGAAGCCGTTGTTGGTCGCCGAGCCCGTCAGCGCATTGTCCGCGCCGAGCATCACGCTCGCGCGGGGCAGAGCCGTCGGCGTGACGAGACTGGCGAGTGCGTTGGCGGCGATGCGCGCGTATGGATAGAGCGCATAGGCGTTCGGCGCGGCGAGGACCAAGGCGGCGCCCAGCAAAAGCGTCTTGCGCATGTCAGAAGCCCTTATTGATGGCGCAGAGGAGTTTCGAGCCGCTCGCGGCGATGCAGGTCACGAGGTCGACCGCATTGGCCGCCGTCGACAGCACCGGCGTTCCGGCCGCGCCCCAATCGAAAGCGGCGCCCCAACTCGCCAGCGTGCGCGAGCCGGTTGCGTCCTGCGCGACCTGCAGTGTGTAAGTCAGACCGGCGATCACATTGGTTGGGCTGTAGACCGTCGCGCCCGAGCCGGTGAGAGTCACGGCGGCGTTGTATCCGGACGCGACGTTCCAGGAGATCGTCGCTGCATAGCCGAGCGTCTGCGCCGTGGCGGAGCCGGACAGCGCTGCTGGCGTCACGACCAGAACCGAACTCGTGCCGGCCTGGACATCCGCTCCGGCGGCGAAGGAGGCGCCGGAAGCGTTGATCGTCTGGTTCGGCCATGTCCCGCTGATCGTGACGTTCGTCCCCGCGACGAGGCCAGGGGATGCCGTTCCCGTGCCGCCATTGGCGATCGACAACGGCGCCCCGGACCAGTTCGCATTGTTGACCGCCGCGAGGAAGGCGAGCGAACCAAGCTGGCTGTATGTGGCGAAGCCCCCCGCGGCGCCCGCGGCGCCGCCCAGCGCCGCCAGCACGCCGGAGCCGGTCGTGACGCTCGACGGACACGCTCCGCTGCCGCCGCCGATCATCAGCGCGTTCGCGGCCAGTGTGACGCTGGTCGAAAGGCTCGTCGCCGAGGTGGCGCAGACGACCGAACCGGACGTCGCGCCGGTCGCCGCCTGTGGGAAAGCGATCGACGCGCCGGAAGCCGAAGCGCCGAGAACGCCGCCGGCGCCGATCGTCAAAAATTGCCCGGTCGAACCGCCGACGACCGGCGTCGCGCCGACGTTGAGCGCCGCGCCCGAAGAAAAACTGTCGGCGCGCGCGCCCGCCGCGAAAAATTGCAGCGCGAGCAGAGGAAGCGTCCGCTTGAGCATCAGAAGGTCTCCGTCACGCCAATGGTGGTGGTTCCGCTCGCCGCGACTGCGTAGATCGCCGCGGTCGTGTTCAGCGTCACGGAAGCGTTCGGCGGCAGCGGCATTCCCGTCGCGGTGGTGACGCCCGAGGGACCGAAGAACACCGTCGCCGCGCCCGCGTTCACCAGCGTCGCCGCGATGCGACCCGTCCCGCTGGCGCCGGTGCGCGCCGCGACGATTTGCGCGGCGCTCGTTCCAATCGATGTTTGCGACGTGGCGAGCGCGGCGGCCCCGACGGGATTGGCGTTCGCCCCGCCGCCGCCAAAGGACGCGATCTTATTGCCGGCGCCGTCTTCGACGATCACGCCGGTGGTGATCGATCCGTCGGGATTCTTCCATTGCATCTTCGGCTCCTTCTTGGGCGCGCGCGGGCTTGCGCGCTTGGAGGCCCAAGCGCGTTGTTGGAATTGGCGGGGGAAGTGGTCGAGGGAGGCGTTAGGAGGTCGCGACGATCGGCAGGAGATAATGGATCGTCATGCGCAGCTGACCGCCGCTGAAATTGCCGCCCGCGGCGGTGTAGAGCACCGCCGTATTGGCGTAGAAGGGCGCGGGGCCGATCAATCCGAGATTGGTCGAGCCGAGGCTGGTTCCGAGCAAGGCCCCAAATTGCGCGGCGTTGCCGGAGACGCCGCAGCTATAGGACGCTGCGCCCGTGATCGCCGCGACGACGCGGTTGGAGACGGCGAGAATGATCGCGCCATTGGGAATGAGCACGCTCGAACTCGTCGTCGCGCCCGAGAGCGTCACCAGCTGTTCGAGACATCCCACCGAGACGCCGCCGCCATGCGCGGCCTGCGCCAGCAGACTCGTGGCGCCGAGCGCGACGACCTCGGAGAGTTTCGCGGCGGGCCAGCCGCCGGGCGTCGCGCCGTCTTGCAGGCAAAGCCGGTTGTTGGTCGTGTCGACGACGACCTCGCCCTGCTTGCCGGTGAATGCGGCGACGTTGGCGGCGGTGTCCCGCCGCAATTGAACTTGCGTGCTCATGACGTGGCGTTCCCCAAATCGACGGCGGCGTAAACCGCGCTCGTCGCCGTGCCGAATTGATCGAAGATGCTGGCGAGGATGCTCGCCTGACCCCAGTCCTGCGCCTGGCCGAGCAGCAGCGCATTCGTCGCTGGGCCGAGCGCGCCGCCGCCGTTGGGGACGTAGCCGTAGACCGCGCAGGTCGAGAGATCCTGCAGGCCGCCGCCGAAGACGTTGAAGCTTTGGAATTTGAGATGGATCGTCTGGCCGACGAAGTTGCTCGGCAGCGCATATTGCACGACGGCGCCGTCGAGCCGCGCAAACGGCGCCCCCGTCGCATGGGCCGAGGGCTGCGCGCCATACATGCCGCGCGGCAGGCCGGAGAGACTATATTTGTATGTCGCGGTGAGCGTCGCCGTCGCAAAGCCGATCAGCTCGCCGTCGACGAGACACAGCGTCTGCCCGGCGTTGGCCGCGGCCTGCGTCGCCGTGTTGAGCATGCCGGCGCTTTCGGTCAGATCGACAGCGAGGACGTTCGTCGCGTCGTAGCCGCTCGCCGCAGGCAGCGCCGCGGTCAGAAACCCCTGGCGCAGCGGGTTCTGGATCGTCGCGATGCGTTGGTAGGAGACGTTGTCGAGCGAGGCCCAGACGATGCAGCCGCCCCAATTGGGATCCGCGACGCCGCCCGCGCCGCCCGAGGCGCCGAGCCAGATTTGCGCGCCGTCGTTCGTGAGTTGCGGCGGCGGTTCGAAGATCAGCGGCGCATTCACGGGATCGGCGGCGACGGCCGTATTGATCCCCGAACTGCCGGACGCGCCGATCGGATTGACCGCGGGCGTCGAAACGCCGACGACCAATTCCTCGGCCAGGATCGACAAGAGACCGCCGTCGTCCTCCTCGATTTCGACGATGCGCACCGGCGTCGCGGCGAGTCCGAGATTGGCGTCGGTCAGGGCGACGACGTCCATCGGATCGAGCAGACAAAACTCCCAGGAGAGATCGAATTTGAACTGCGTGCGCACATAGAGGCCGCGTTGCAAGAGCGTCTGCGCGACGGTGGCCGCGACGGTCAAATCGCATATCTCGTGCGCGGTGATGGTCGAGCCGACGCGCAAGCCATATTGCTCGATCATCGCCTGGTCGCGCGCTTCGACCGGCGTCGCCTGATACTCCGGCAGGCCTTGGCCGCTCGTCACGCCGGTGCGGTTGAGCGCCTCGATGCGCAGCAAATTCGGCAGCGTGAACGGATCGAGGCGCGAGAGTTTGATCGGGTCTTCGTCGCGCCGATAGACGAGATCGTCGTCGGAGAGCGTGTAAAGGGGAGCCAGGCTCGGCGTATAAGTCTTGCCGAAGCCCGTCACGCTCTGATCGCCATAGGGGATGAAACGCAGCCGGTCGCCGGACCAGACCGCCGCCGTGTTGAGCAGTTGCAGCCAGCGCGTCAGCACGCTCGACGCCGTTTCCGTCTGGTTCAGCATCGGGCTGAAACAAACGCCCAGCGCCCGGCAATAGCTCTGCAGCGAAGCGTCGCCGCCGGAGCCGTAGAGCGTCGTCGCGTCGACGTTGGCGCCGGGAAAGCCGACGCCATATTGCGGATTGATCAGGAAATCGGCGATCACTTGCGCCGGATCGGCGTCGAGGCCATTGGCGCCGGTGCCGAAGAGCATGCCCTGCACTTCGAAGTTCAGCGTGCCGATGCTGGCCGATTGTCCAAGCCCGAAGCCGGCGGCGCAGACGTAGGCCGTGCCCGTGTAGGCGAGCGCTTCGCTCGGATTGTTCGCCGAGAGATAGCCCCAAACCGCTTGCGGCGTCGTTCCCGAAAACAGCGTGAGGCCCAGCGCCGAAAGTCCCGAGCCGCCACCCGTGACGACGCCGTTCGTCGTCGCATATTGCGTCCCGTGGATGGATTGCCCTTGATAGACTTGATTGATTCCGACGATCGGCCCTTCGCACAGAGCCATCATCAGATCGGCGCTGTAGGTCCACCCCGAGACCGACCAGGCGAAACCGCCGCCGCCCTTGCCGCCGCCGAGGACGCCGCCCTTGCCGCCTCTCGGAGTCGGAGAGAACTGCGGAATGGCGCGGAAATTCGCGTAATAGACGATGTTGACGGCGAGCTTGTTCATGCCCCACAGCAGCGGGATCGGCAGAACGTTGGTCGCCGTCTGCAGTTGCAGGCCGGTGTAACTCGGCCAGATCATCGCCGATTGCGGCGAGGCCTTCTTGGCGGCGAGGAAACTCATGCCGTTGCGTCCAGAATGCTGGCGTAAAGCGCCTCGTCGATACGTTCGCGCATCATCGCATTTTGCTCCACGACTTCCTCGAGCACGACGCGCGCCGGCCAGGAGGCGTGGACGAGCGTCAGCGGGTTTTCGCGCGTCACGATCCCGCCGTGGCTGTAGCAACGACCGACGCGGAACAGCATCACGTCGCCGGGCTGCGGCGATACGACGTGACTCGCGCGGGCGAAGAGCGCGTCGAGATAGCGCTCCTCGCCGCGATGCAAATGCCAGTCGTGCGTATAGGGACGCGGGTCGAAGGGCGCGACGAGCGCGAGATCGACGAAGACACGCACCAGCAGCATGCCGCAATCGCAGCCGACGCCCTTGACGTCGGCGCAATTGTGGTACGGCGTGCCGATCCAGCTGCGCGCCTCGGCGACGATTTTGGAGCGCATGGGGGAGTCCTCGGTGCGACGCGACGCGACGCCATCGGCATGGCGGCGACGTCGCCAAGGAAGGCGTCGTGCTCCGAAGGCTCCCGCGACATGGAAATGCGCGGCTTCGGGACGAATCAATCGTCAGATCGATTTTGGATGGGATCGGGATTCGGATCGCCGCCAGCTCGGCGCCGACCTAGCCTGCTTCCTAAAGCTTCAGTCGCACCAGAAGCGGCTTGGGCGAGTTCGGCTCGGCTGCGGATATTCGAAGCACGCCGTGGCGTCCCTGGGGATGGAAATCGTCACCGGCTCGCGCGAAGGGAATTTTTCGCCCGGCAGATTGGCCTGTTCGCAAACGGCGACCACGTCCGGAACGGGGCCATTGAAGAGGCGCTTGTCGTAAAATCCCGTATAGGAAAGGTGGCTTCCCTGCTTGTGAGGCGGCAATTTCTTCGGCGGAAATTGCGCCGGCTCCACGTCGAGCGACATGATTTCGTCGCGGCCGGGGCCATCAGCATCCTGCCAATAAAGACTGACGAGGCTGGTCTCGAACGGGCATTCCGCTTTGTGTTTTTCAGCGCCGGAAACGGGAAAAGAGATAAGTCCCATTCCTGCGAACGCGGACGCGAAGGCGAGCCGACGCAGATCGAACATAATTCACCGCTCCCTACTATTGTCCGTCAATAGGGAGAGATAGTATAATATCTTGTGGCAGATTCAAAGTCGCGCCGATCCCATTTGATGCGCGACACAATCGCTCCGCTCGGTCCCTTCGTGCGGTCATGCCACTGGTTCAAGAGATACACTCCGCTGCTGTCCTGTCCAAGATATATTCCGGTATGGCTCTTTCCGGACGCGCCGTTTCTCCCGCCGGGCGGACCGTAGGTCAGTCGCCCTTTTCCGTCGAAATCGTTGAAGGTGGCGACGGGCGTTCCAACTGCGATATCGACTCCTTGCACATGAGTATTCGGACGCCAGTTTTGGGCGGAACCGAGACCGGGAACGAACTCATGCGTGAGTTGCGCGCATTGACCGACATTTGCTCCCGCTCCGTAGACTTGACCGAAGACAGCCTGATATCGCGCGGCGGCGGCGCGAACGTCCGGCGGAAACCGCGCGAGTTCCGAGGAAGCCTCCGACGCCTTAAATCCCAATTCGCCATTGCCCCGAGGCAGCCAGGAGTCGATGTTTTGCGCCTTCGCCTCGTCGTGGTCTCTGGACCGAGGCGGCGTCTGAGCTGCAGGCTTCGGCGCGGCGCGGACCGGCTTTCGCTCGGCGGCCTCGGCGGCGGGCTTTTTCGCCGCCGGAAGTTGGGGAAACAACGGCTCGTCTTCGTCAGCGGGAGTGGCGTGCCTCGGCGCCGCGAGGCTGCCGCCGCGCGGCTTCGTTTCGACTGGCGTTCGCGCGGGAGAAAATTGGCCGACGAGATCGTCGACGACGTTCGCGCCGGCGCCGGCGATCGTGTCGAGGACGCCGCCAGCCGCGTGTCCCGCCGTGGCGATTGTCCGCGCGACGGTTTCGACCGGCGATTCCTCGGTTCCTCTCGCCGCGTTCGAAGCCGCGAAACGCCCGGCTTCGTCGTGATTGGAATTGAATTTGACGAAGCGCGCGGCGGCTTTCGCGAGGATGGCGTCGGCGACCAGCTGCAAGCCGGCGTCGAGTACGCCGATTTCCGCGAGGGCCGTCGCGCATTTCAAGAGCGCTTGCGGCGTCGGTTCCGGGATCTCCGGCAGGCCCAGGAATACGGCGGCGATGCAGGCGCGCGCTGGGTCGCCGTCGTTCAACGCTTTTGCGACGGCCGCGATACCGCCCAATTTCGAGACCGCATCGACCGGCAGGCCGTAGCAGCGTTCGAGATCGCAGTTGATATCGACAAGCCACCGTGGCTTTCAGCGCCGAGCCCCGGCGCCGACAACTTCGCTTTCAAGAAGCGCGATGGGCCCGACATGCAAGCCCTCGAGGCCGCAAGAGACGCCGCGATCGTCTCGGCGCCTCGAAAGCGCGTGGGTACGAATGAAGCCTGCATCGGTCATGAACGGCTTTCGTGTTGGCGCGCTCCGCGCTCAGATCGCCATCTGCGGCGGCGGCACATAGGGGAAACCGCGGAAATTGGCGAGATTGTTGAAACGCGCCAAACAGGTCGCCTGCGTGTGATCGCAGCCGCAAAAGACGGTGAAGGCGTCGCCGGCGGCCGGTAGGACCGGCAGCGGATACATCAGCGTGAAGGACGAGCCGGCCGACACCGATTTGACCGTCGCCGATACGCCCGCATTGGCGCCGGAAGAAAAGACCAGTCTGCCCTGCGCATGCGCCGCGAGCGCCGCCGAAGAGAGAATGAGGCTCGTCGTCGAACCGGCGCCGGCGGCGTCGTTGGTCGAATAGGCGCCGGCCGGAAGGCCGCAGCCCGCGTCGAACAGCGTGTGCTGGCAGGTTGGACCGAAAATGTTGCGCGGCATGTCGATGTCGAGCAGCACGAGTTCGTTGGCGACGGTGATCTTCGCCCTGGTGCGCCCCACTTCGTCGACGGTCGAGACGCGCCCGAGAAACAGAGTGACGCCGTCGACCACAGTCCCGCCGATGACGTCCGAGAAAAACACGCGGTCGCGCCGCAACTGCGCGCCGTCGAAGGCCCCGTCACGCAGGGCGACGAGAAATTGCGCGCCGCTGGTCAAATCGGCGGGACGCGCCGCGACGGTGATTTCCTGCCGGTCGACGTTGAGCCCGACCGAGGCGCGGTATTTGAGCCCAGAAATCAGCGGTCCATTGGCGAGGAACAGCTTGCCCGCGTAGGTAACTGGGACGTCGGCGTTGGTGTAGGTCAACGCCAGCCCGTTGCTCTGCGTGAAGGTGAAGCAGTCGGCGAAGGCGATCTGCATGTCGGCCTTCGCCCGCGCCGCGGCGAGGAAGGCGATGAGCGCCGCGGAGGCCTGTTTCATTGGCGCACGCTCCGAAACTTGACGCTCTTCGCCGCCCAGAGATTTTGCATGAAGTTCTCGAATTCGACGGAATCGTCGAGGAAACGGCAAACGAAGGCGTAGGCGAAACTCGCCGCCACGAGGACGCCCGCCGCAGGCGCGGTGGAGAAGCTCAAAACGTTCGGCGCGATCAACGTCCAGTTCGAGACGGAGACGCCGTTCAGCGTCACGGAGGCGACGGAGGTCACATAGCCGACGGGGTCGAGCGCCGCGCCGATCGACCGCATGAATTTGAACTGCGTCGTCGTTCCGTCGCCGGTTGCTATGAACTGGTTCGTCGCGCCATCGTCGTTCGGATCGGTGTAGAGAAATGCGCCGAGTGCGCCGCCGCATTGCAGATAGAGCCCCATGATCGATTGAAGCGATTGCGCCGCCAGTCCCGGGTATTGCGCCGCGTCGGCGGCGAGGCCGTCGAAGCCGACCTCGAATTCGTAAAGCCCGCCGTAAAGGCTGGTGCGCACGCTCCTTCCCGAAGAATGATCGGCGAGGACGCTCGCCGCGATCGGCGACTTGGTCGCGAAGCCTTGGCCCAGAAGGACGGGAAAAACGGGAAGGGTCACAATTTCACCGTGACGAGTTTGACGCTCTTCGCCGCGAAGAGCTGATTGCCGAATTGCTCCACGTCGAGGGCGTCGTCCTGGAAACGGCAAAGCCATAGGGCGCCGCCATCGACGTCGATCGGCGCGCCGCTCGGCGGCGCAGCGGCGAGTGTGAGCGCGGGCTGGTAGCCCGGCGACAGCGTCCAGGCGCCGGCGGAGAGCGGCGTTCCGTTCACGCGCACCGCGGAGAGACTGGAGACGCCGGCGAGCGGCTCGCTGAACGCTCCGGTCGAACGCAGCATCGGAAACATGGTCGTCGCGCCGTCGCCCGTGCCGACGAGCTGGTTTTGCAGCGCCGACAGTCCCGGCGGCGCGATCCAAAAAGGCAGTGTTTGTCCCTGCACCGACTCGAAGAAGCCGACGATGGTTTGCAGTTCGAGCGTCATTTGATCGCCGCGCAAAAAATCGAAGACGAGCTCGATCTCGTAGAGCGGCCAGCGCATGTTCGGCCGGCGCGCGGATTTTCCGGAAGCCCGCTCATGTAGGACGGTCGAAAACCTCGGCGTCACCTTGGTCGACCAGCCTTGGCCGAGCAGCGTCGGAAAGCTCGGAAAACCCCCGAAACTCGGCGCGGGCGAGGCAGAAGGCGCCGCGAGCGCCGGCAGCTTGCCGTTCAGCCAATGACCGTAGCGCCAATTGCCGGCGTCGCCCCATATGTCGGAGCGCAGCGGAAATTCCGGCAGCGGCCGCGCGTCCCAACACCAGGCGAACATCAGATCGGTCGCGATCATCGGCACGCCGCCGGTGGAAGTGACGTTGTTGCTCGACCAATATGTGGAAAAGGCCTGATGCGCGAGCAGCGCGATCGTGTCGTCGAGGAGCGGCGCGGAACCGCCGGGCGCCAGGATCGACCAGAAGGGCGCGCCGCCCGCCGTCGAACTCGGATCGTAGAATTTGTTTTGTTGGTTCGGCGCGCGGTCGACGGTCGGAAAACCATATTCGAGAAAGCAGACGCTCTTCGATTGCGGCGCCCACTGCGTGTGAGGCCCGCGCGGGATCGTTCCATTGCCGTCGCCGCTGTCGTAGACGGCGCGATGCGTATCGTTCCACCACCAGCGGATTTGTTTGAAGGCGAAGAGCTGTTGATTTGCGGCATAGGCGCTGCGCGTCTGCGCCAGCCGATCGCCCTGCGGCGCCGTCACCTTTTGCAGCGTTCCATTCGGATCGAGAGCCTGCGAGACCGTGTAGTCGGCATAAAAATAGTCGAACTTCTCGCCGCCCTCGATGTTGGCTTGCAGATAAGCGACATTGTGAACGTCTGGCGCGCCGGTCAGCGCGAAGCCGCGCGTTGCGGGCGACGCCACGGGCCAGGAGGTCGGCGTGGGCAGGCGCCAGTTTTGCGCGTCACGACCGCCGCTTCCGGTGGTCCAGTCGGCGAGCGGCATGTAATTGTCGAAGGCGACGAAATCGATCGCGCTCGCGGCATAGAGGCTGTCGAGATGCGGCCAGATGCCGACATATCCCGTCCCGCTGTGCTGCGCGCCCATCCATTGCGTCCAATCGGGCGAATAGACGATGAGGTTTTGCCGCGCGGCGAGGTTTTTGGTCAGTCCCGCCGCGTCGAACACGGCGCGGCAATCATTGGCGAGCGCGACGAGGCCGGCGACGAAGGGATAGTCCCACAACGCATTGCCGCCGCCGTCCGGCGTTCCGGCCGGCGTCCAGGCGGGACCGCGAATGGCCTCCAGCCCGCCGAGCTCCGAGCCCATCGCGAACAGCGAAACGCCGCCGGCGACCACCGCGAGATTGGCGTAGTGCAGAACGAAGCGGCGGTAGGTGAAATCGGTGACCGAGCCCGAATAATGCACGGTGAGATTGGCCGCGTCGCGCGTGAACATCGACGTGCTGGCGGCGCCGAGAAAGCCCGCCACGGCGGCGCTCGCCGCCGCGGAAACGTCCGGCGTATAGGTGATGCCGGCGCGCCAGGGTTTGCCGGGCGTGTCGAGACCGACAAAGAGATAGAGCGCGACCTTCAAGCCGCGCGCCTTGATCGCCTGAATGCAGCGCACGATCGATTGATCCGAGGGCGTGCCGCCATAGGCGGCGTGGACGCCGTCAGGCTTGCTGATCGGGATCAGGCCGCCCGTCGCCAGCGTCACGTCGCTCACCCGCCAGGAGTCGCTTCCGCCGGCGGTCGGCTGAAAGGCGCCGCCGATGAAGGTCGAGGAGGGGTAAATCTGGCAGGTCGCGGCGTTCAGCGAATTGGCGAGCCACTGCACGACGATGGCGACCGTCGCGCAATTGGGCAGCGTCGCTTGCAACTGATCCAGCGCGAAGGCGAGATCCGTCTTCGTCCCGCCAGGCGCGTGATAGGTGTTGATCGGCGTCATCGCGCCGCCAGGCAATTGCCCGCTGTAGGCAATCGTGTCGTAGGTGAACTCGCCCGTCGCCGGGATCAAGTTTATGGCGCCGATATAGGGAAAGCTCATGTCGCGCCCCTCGAAGAAAAGGCCCGTGGAAGGCGGGCCGGTTTGGCGCGCGCCGGGTCGACCGCCTCCGCGCCTTAGCGGCCGCGCCGATCTCGCGCCTCGTCAAAACGGCGTCGACGGGCAAGTCGCAAGGACGTTCGCGTTCGCTGTTAAGGATCGCGAGAGTGCGCATTTTCACCCGGCGGCTTCGCGCACGCCCAAGTTCAATCCGGCGCGACGAACAAGCCCGCGTCGATATCGCGCAATTCGGCGGCGGCCTTCATACCCACATCGGTGAATTTCGCGGCGCTCAACTTTTCCAGCAGTCTTCGCGCCAGTTCCCGGGCAAAGCTATAGGTGAAGATCGCCGCCTGCACTTGAACCTGAGAATTTGGATTGTCATAGAAACGCATCAAAGCTTGGCGCGCGGCGAAGCCGCGCCGTTTGAGCTCGGCATGCACGGCGGACAAGGACTTTTCGCATTCGTTGTATTTTTTGGCTCCGCCTCCAAATACTTGAGCGTAAGTCTCGTCCTCGACCAGGCAAATTTCCTCAAATCGCTCCAGCAAACCTTCGAGCGTCAGAGCTTCGAGGTTCAGGCCTTTCTTGGCGACGATGTACTTTCTGAACAGGCGATTGATCCTCTCGCGCTCTTCCCAGGCCTGCTCTTCAAAGCGGCTCCAATCCGTGCATTTTTGCCCGATCCGCCGCATCTCCTTCAGTCGACCCTGAACAGTCCGGTTTGGAAAATCGCCTTCGTCGATCATGGCGCCAACACTCCGAGCACGAAAACTCGGATCCCGGTTCAATCCAACATCGCCGTTCCGTTGTCGATCGCGCTCAACGTCATACCGGCGTCTAGAGCCTGATAGAGCGATTTCTGATTTTGAAGAGCCTCCAGGCAGCGTCGGGCCGGCCCGGGGGCCACGCGGTAAGACAAGGTCGCCGCCTTCAGCTGAACCTGATGATTGAAGTGGTCGTAAAAGCGCATCAGCGCCCGGCGAGCGTCTGGGCCGCGGGCTATTAGCTCTTCATGCACGGCCCATAGGGCGTCTTGACATGCGTTGTATTTCTCAATGCCTCCCTTACCCGTGTCGTAATGAGTTTCGTCTTCGACCAAGCAAATCTCCTCGAAACGTTCGAGCAGTGCATCAAGGCTCATCGCCTTGAGGTCCAAGTTCTTCCTTGCAACGATATATTTATGAAACAGCCATTTGATTCGTTCGCCTATTTTTCTGCCTTCTTCCTCGAAGCTCGCCCAGTCCTTGCATTTTTGACCAATTCGCCTGAGTTCGTCCAGATGATCCTGTGGCGTCCGAACCGGAAAATCTTCCTTGTCGATCATGGCTGCAACACCCCGATCTTGCGTAGGCCGTCCAAGCCAATTTGGTAGCGCTCCGCCACGCTCTTGCCTTTGAGATACTGACGCGGCGTCAGCCGCCCATATATGTCCTGTTTGGTTTCGTACCAACGGTTCAATTCCCAATGTTTGGCCGTCGGTATGCTCACGAGGTTGTCGGAGCCGTAGATGAATTCATCGTCCGAACCATCCTTCGCCCCCGTCGCACGTTCGACGACGTGATGAATATCATATCCTCGGCGAGGCGTCTTGGCGGTGGCGCGCAATTCGTCGAGCGTCCGCGGCGCATCGTAATAGGCTTTGACGTAGGGAGCGATCGCACGAGCGATTTCGTACGCCGCATAGCCCAGATCGACAATCAGTTTTATCGTTTCGGCAATGGGAACTTCCGGTCCGAAGACAGCTCCCGCCGCTCCGATCGCGATGTCGGCGATAATCTTCTTGATGAGGTCCGCGGCGAGTTTCGTCAGGACGCCGCGTGCGAGTTGCTCGGCGTCCACCGCCTCGTTCTCGTCCGCGGGTTCGGGTTTCGGCTTCGGCCGAAACTGGCCACCCTTTCCGCCGGGCGATCCCGCCGGCCAGCCGGGATGATCGGGATCCCCGGCGTCAGCCTTCAGCAGGCCTGTTTGCGCAAGCTCCGTCGCGCATTTCATCAGCGCTTGCGGCGAGCGCTCGGGAATTTCCGGCAGGCGCAGGAACACAGCGGCGATGCAGGCGCGCGCCGGGTCGCCGTCGTTCAGCGCATTCGCGACGGCGGCGATCCCGCCCATTTTCGCGACTGCGTCGACCGGCAGGCCGTAGCAGCGTTCGAGATCGCGGTTGATGGCGGCGAGCGGCCGCGGCGTAAAGCGCCGTCTGCCTGCGCCCGCGGGCTCGCTGTCGAGCAATGGGACCGAGCCGACGAAGAGACCGTCCAACGCGCAAAAAACCCCGCGATCGTCGCGGCGCGACGCGAGCCTGTGCTCGCGCCCGAAGGGAGCGTCGAACATTGCGGAACTCCGAAATTTGGGAGTGAGCGCGCGACCTCCGCCGACCGCGATGGAACGCCAGCAGCGGACGAGAAAATTTCAGTTGGAGAGCGCGTCGCTCATACCGACATTTGCGGTGGCTGCACTCGGGGAAAGCGCCGGAGGCTTGCGAGATTGTTGAACCGGCTCCGACACGTCGGCACGGTGTGGTCGCGGCCGCAATGGACCTTCGCCGTATCGCCAGCGGTTGGCGGGGCGGGCAAGGAATGGAGCGGGTGAGTACGAGGCTCTCGCATCACATATTTCAGCATGGTCGAGACGCGAGCGGCGCCGGCGTCAATGGGCGGACCGGCGGTCCAAGGCCTCGATCGCCGATCGAATCTCTCTTAGAAAGTCGGCGGCATTCCCTTCACGATCCGTGAGTATGGATACGCCAGCGCCGCTCTTGCGCCAGATGCGCTCCAGCTCCGCGTCTTTGTATTTGCCGCTCAGCAATTCGTCGAGATAGGCGATTACCACGCCGCGCTGCGTGGCGGAGAGTTCGGCGTTGGAAACCGCATCTTCGATTACCTGCTCTACGGTCTCATGGCCGTAGCCGCAGTCCTGATGAAACCAAATGCACAAAGCGGTGAACTCTTTGGGGACCGGCGTCATGTCAGTTCTCCGGGTTGATTGGAAAGGCCGTGAAAATCCTGAATCCCCTCTTTGAGCTCTGATCCCGCCTTATCACGACACGGACGCCGAATGTGTCCCGAATGATCGTTTGCGACCTGTCGGTCGGCTTATCGGCTTATAGGATTCGTAGCCCGTCGGCGATTTGAACCACGTTTCGATCGCCGCGCCGCGCGTTTTCCCCGAGACGACATCATCAACGACGGATGCGTTTTGGGCAAGAGTCGAATTCACCAGCTTGTTCGCCGCCCCCAATGACGGGAAGGACCCGACGCGATCCTCCCAAAAAGCCAGCCTTCCAAGCCGCCACCGACTGTTTTCCACGCGACGAATCAAGTATTCGCGACTCTTGCCGACGTGTTCTCGTATCGCGTGCCCTCTGTGCGCGCCCCCTTCCTCCTCGGCGAGGTCGACGAGGAACTCCGTCTTCGGTCGGAACTGCCCGCCTTTGCCATCGGTCGTTCCTGCGGGATATCCCGGATGTTCGGGATCATCCGGAGAGGCCTTGAGCAGGCCAGTTTCCGCCAGCTCCGTCGCGCATTTCATCAGCGCTTGCGGCGAGCGCTCGGGAATTTCCGGCAGGCGCAGGAACACCGCGGCGATGCAGGCGCGCGCCGGGTCTCCTTCGTTCAGCGCATTTGCGACGGCGGCGATTCCGCTCATTTTCGCGACCGCGTCGACCGGCAGGCCGTAGCAGCGTTCGAGATCGCGGTTGAGGGCGGCGAGCGGTCGCGGCGTAAAGCGGCGTTTGCCGGCGCCCGCGGGTTCGCTGTCCAGAAGTGGGACCGAGCCGACGAAGAGACCGTCCAAAGCGCAATGAACCCCGCGATCGTCGCGGCCCGACGCAAGCCTGTGCTCGCGCCCGAAGGGTGCGTCGAACATTGAGGAACTCCGAGATTTGGGGAGAGCGAGAGCCGCCCACTGCGACGGAACGCCGGCGGCGGAAAAGAAAACTTCAACTGCAAAGCGCTTGGCTCACACCGTAATTCGTCGCCGTTCGCGGGCGGCTCACGCGCCTCACGCCGGATTGAGCCCCTTCATTCCCAAATGCGCGCCGTCGCGCACATGCGCGGCCATTGCCTTCATGATCGCGCGGCCGTTGCCTTGCAAAAAGCTCGCAACGCCTTGCGCGTCGAGCGCCTGCACCTGAAAAGTCACCGGTGCGTTGACGTGCGGCGCGCTCTGCGAAGCACCTCCACCGCCAGAGATCAGATTGCGGAAGGCTTCGCCCTGCGTCGCGGTCATCACCAATTCGTTCTTGTGCACCATGGCCATTTGGTCGTGCGGAATGTTCCAGGCGCCGATGTCGAAGCTCGCGACCGACGCCACGCCGGCGACCGTCGCTTGCGCCGCCGCCGCGGGCCCCGCCGCCGCCGGGCCGAGCAGCGGCGCCATGAAGCCGAAGACGCCGGCGAAAGTCTCCGCGGAAGAGGCGAGAATGCTCTTCACCACGGCCGCCGCCTTGGCCGCCGTGTCGGCGACGGCGCCCGAGGCGGCGCTGGCCGCACGCTGCGCGGTTCCAAGTTGCGTCGCCGCAGTCATGGCTTCTTCGCCGAGCACATGGGTCGCGACGTTCTTGGCGATCGTCATCGCGAAACTGGCGATCCATTGCGTGCCCATGCCGACGAAATATTGAACGACCGACAACGCCATTTGCCGCGTCGCCTCGCGAAAGGTCGTCGTATGCTGCAACAGCCCCATGATCGAGGAGCTCATCGAAGAGCCGATGCGGCTGGCGAGGCCTTGCCAGATTTTGTCCTGGTCCTCGGCGGCGCGATAGGCGAGCTGCAGCATCTGTTTTTGATGCGAGGCCTCCAGGTTCGCGATTTTGTTGAGCGCCTGCTGCTTTTGCTGCGGAGAGAGATCCTCCAGCGCCGCCTCTCGTTCGAGCAGGGCGCGATGGATTTCGAATTCCTCTTGCGTCGCCTGCTTCACCAACGCGAGCTTCTCCTGCTCGCTGATGTTCTTCAAGCGCGTTTCGCCGTCGAAGATCGTCTTCTTGACCGCGAGGGATTCTTGCAGCGCGCGAATTTCGCCGTCGATGCGCGTCTTGACGACGTTGGCCGACTCTTCGGCGTCGGCTCCGAGTTGTTTGAAGCCGGCCGAGGCGGGACGCAGCGCCTCGGTCAGATTGCCGTTCAACCCGCGCCCGAGTTGCGCGAAGGCGTCGGTCGCGGGCGCGCTGCTGCGCGCCGCCTCGCCGATGCCGTCGGAGAGTTTCTTGATCTCCGGCGTCACGCCGGACAGCGCGCCGCGCACGCTGGCGAGGCCGTCCTCCAGCCCGCCGGTGTCGGCGCCAAAGCGTATCGTGACGTCGTCGGCCATCGTGCCTCCTGTCGAACAACCGTCCGTTGGTTAAGGAATTTTCAAGTCGACATTCAGCCGCCGTTAAGTCGACTGTCGTATAATCGTCCACGAAGATTGATTCGCGGATGCAACGATGCGCTCAAAAGCACTGGCTTTGCTGCTCCTCATCGGGGAAATCGGCAGCGCTTGCGCTCAATCCGGGCGTCTCGACCCGCGCCTCAACCCGCAGGTTACGCAGGCGACCCTCGACAGCACGATCTGCGCGCCGGGCTGGTCGCGCCGCGTGCGACCGCCGACGGGCCATACGCGCCAGGTGAAGATCGACCTCCTTCGCGCCTTCGATCTGCCCCTCGCCGAAACGACCGATTTCGAACTCGATCACCGCATCCCGATCGGCCTCGGCGGCGCGCGCTACGACCGCGCCAATCTCGAACTGCAGCCCTGGGACGAGGCCAGCGACAAGGACCGCAAGGAAGTCTGTCTAGCCCGCGCCGTTTGCTCGGGCCGTTTGTCTCTCGACGCTGCGCGCGACCGCATCGGGCGCGACTGGCGGCATGTGGGGGCCGGGTGCGATTAGCGGCGCGCCGATCTGCGTCAGTAGCCTTCGCCCACCTCATAGAGCGTCACGCCGAGCGCGGACTCGCAAACCGCCAGAAAGTCCGGCGTGGCGTGCGCCTCACTCTCCACCACGCTTCCATCCGGCGCCGCCGTCTTCTCGAATGCGAAGGCCTTGCCACAATCGATCACGATCGCGAAACGCGACACGGCGCCGCCCATCAGCGTCGACTCGACGCCGGTCGCGCAGTCGCGTCGGATCGTGGTGTGATCCTGGGGTCGAAACTCGGCGCCGCGCACCCTCCATGAAGTAGGCGCCGATCGACACGGCCTGTCGCTCGCGACGCTCCGCCGCGCTGATCGCTCGCCCCACTCTCGGATCTTTTGTCGCGGGCGTGGATGCGTCCGGCGCATCGTCCTCGTCCGGCTTCAAAACATATCGGTTCGTGACCCAGGCTTCGAACAGCCGAGCCAGATCCTCGCCCGTCGGTCGGAAGCCGTTGTCCCTCGGCAACAGATAGCGCTTATATTCGACTCCCATGACTTCTTCCCATCGGACCGCAAACAATCTCTTGGCTCGACCCTTCTATACGCAGGGATCCAAAGCCAGCCTGAAAGCCGCGCCCACTGTGACCTCGTCTCGCGTCTCCGGAAAGACGACGGCGCTCTCAGCTCGACTTTGCGCATTTTTGATCTTGGATTTACATGGAGGCCCAGAAGATCGAGGCTTCGGCGACGATGCGGAGCGCCTCGTCGAGGGTGGTTGCGGTGCGGCCAAATGGGCCGAAGTGG
>Ga0265328_10000061_pt1 | contig 63197 bp, 58 predicted proteins | sample 41624metaG_FD_202086 | JGI IMG/M metagenome (GOLD analysis project Ga0265328, IMG submission 202086) | Rhizosphere microbial communities from Carex aquatilis grown in University of Washington, Seatle, WA, United States - 4-16-24 metaG | ecosystem: Host-associated > Plants > Roots > Rhizosphere...
CAGAGCGGCGCGATCGTCGGGCGTGAGAAAGCCGGCGCGAATCATGCGCCCAGACGAATCCAACTTTCGGCGCTTGGCAAGCCACCATCGTCAATTTTTTCGTCATCTCAATGAGTCGGGGTATATCTGCGCAACGCCGCCAACTGGTGGTGGAGCTTCGTCATCGACTCGAAGCAGCCCTCCGCCGACGAGATGGAGCGGATGCGTGTGCTGCTGCCGGAACATCAGTCCTGGCCCTGGGTCTACGGCGACCGCGCCGTCAAGGTGTTGTCGGCGGCGACGAACGAAATCTCGATCCGCTTCAAGAACCGGGCGCTGGCTTGGAGACTCGCTTTGCGGTTCCTTCGCGCGCTCCGCGCCTGGCGCCGAGATGCGGATCGCTTGAGAGAGGAATATGTGCGCGCCGCGCCGCAACTCGTCACTTGGGAGAGTTGGCGGGCGATTTTCGAGGAAGATGTTTCCGCCGGCGCTTCCCCTGGTCCCCTGCATCCGATGGCCGCCGCTCCCGCGCCGCGGGCCAAGCAACCCGGAGAGGATGCGCCGCCGCCGCTGCCTTGGTCGCCCTTGCACCCGGGGATGGGCGAGTAATCCGGCTTCCAGCGAATCGACGCACGGGGGCGTCTTTCGCGGGAGCGTTCCAATTCACCTCTCGGATCGGCCCTAGCAGGGCATAGGGAGCACCGTGTCCATCAGATACTGCATCGTTGGCGCCGGCCTGAGCGGCGCGGTCGTCGCACGCGCGCTCGGCGAGGCTGGACACAAGGTCCTCGTCGTCGACGAACGTCGGCACGTCGCGGGGAACTGCCATTCGCGCCGCGACCCCGAGACCGGCGTCATGACGCATGTTTACGGCCCGCATATCTTCCATACGGCCGACGAACGCGTCTGGAATTACGTGCGCCGCTTCGCGACGATGATTCCCTACGTGCATCGCGTGCAGGCCGTGGCGGGCGGGAGGGTCTTTTCTCTGCCGATGAACCTGCTGACGATCAATCAATTTTTCGGCGCGACGATGGGGCCCGCCGAGGCGCGGGCCTTCGTCGCGGCCAAGGCGCGGAAAATCGAGGCGCCGCGCAATTTCGAGGAACAGGCGCTCGCCATGGTCGGCGAGGAACTCTACCGCGCCTTCTTTCGCGGCTACACGCTGAAGCAATGGGGACGCGACCCGACGCTGCTGCCGGCGTCGATTCTCAAACGCCTGCCGCTGCGCTTCAACTACGACGATCGCTATTTCGCGCATCCCTATCAAGCCGTGCCGAAGGAAGGCTACACCGAGATGGCCGCCGCGATCCTCTCGGCGCCGAACGTCGAACTGCGGCTTTCGACGCGTTTCGAGGATATCGAGGAGCCCTTCGCGCATGTGATCTACAGCGGCCCGATCGACCGCTATTTCGGCGGCAAGCTCGGACGGCTGGGCTACCGTACTCTCGATTTCGAGACTTTTCGCAGCGAGGGGGATTTTCAAGGCGCCGCGGTCATGAACTATTGCGACGAGTCGACGCCGTTTACGCGGATCACCGAGCACAAGCATTTTTCGCCCTGGTAGGTGGACGGATTCGACAAGACGATCTGCTATCGCGAATTTAGCCGCGAGGCGGGGCGGGGCGACGATCCTTACTATCCGGTGCGGCTCGTGGACGACGAGGGCCTGCTGAAGCAATATGTCGGCCTCGCCCATGCGACGCCGAAGGTGACTTTCGTCGGCCGTCTCGGCACCTACCGCTATCTCGACATGGACGCGACGATCGGCGAGGCGCTCAGCGCGGCCGACCGTCTGTTGGAACTCGTTGCTTCCGGAGGAAAAATCCCGGCGTTCTTCGTCACGCCTTGAGGATGGACGCGGGGCAGCCGGGGGCGCGTCACATGTCGAGGATCGCCGGATCGGCGTCGGACCGCCCCGCAAGGCAATCTCCGGCGTCCAAATGGGCAGGATCGACGACGATCGACTCACCGGCGGTCGCGCGGATCTTGCGGGCGAGCGTGACGCCCGGACAGCGGGAGCCACGACCATGCCGGCGCGGCGTCGGCATGGTCGCGACTTCATAGTCCCCTGTTTTGGCCAGCGCCTTTACGGCAAGACCAACGCCGTCGAAATAGAGCGAATTGCGGATGAGAAGGTGACCGCCGTTCCGCAAAGTGGGGGCGAAGCGATTGATTTGGCCGACGACTTGCGCATAGCGATCCGCGCTGTCGAGGACGATGAGGTCGTAGGCGGCCGGTTCCCCCGTCGCGGCGTCCTCGAGCGACGCGTCGCTCCATTCGGCGCAAAGATAGCGGATGAACGGTTCGGCCGTCGTGGCTTGGAACAGATGATTGTGCGCGTGCAGGTCGATCGTGAGGATTTCGCCGCGCCCCAGCGCCTCCAGCCCAGCGCCGATGCACAGGGCGGAAAAGCCGACATTCGTTCCGATGTGCAGCACGCGAGCTGCGCGGATGAGTTCGACGAAGCTCCTGTAGAAACGCCCGACCTCCAGCTCGACGGGCGCGTAATTCGGCGTCCGTGCGAATTGCGCCCGCCACTGCCCCGACAAGCTTTTGTCGAAGCGCGTTGCGCCTTGCCACGCCGCGGGGATCAACCAACCGCCCGTCGCCGGTTGATACAGCGCGGCGAATTCCTCGATGACCGCGGCGGCGTCTGCGATCCCAAGGGCTTGCGACTCCCCGCGCCCCGAGGACTTCGCCTCCTGCGAAAAGGGGGCGCGACTTGCGGCGTCCTTCGCTTCGAGCCAGCGCAGTCGCGCCTCGATTTCCAATGTGCGCGAGGCGCGCAACGCCAGCGGAAACGGATGCCCGAGCCGCGACGCATAGAGCTCCCGCGCGCGCGCGACGATGTCCCGGTTTTCCTCCCGTTGCGAGAAATAGGAGAGATGGACGAAGGGCGTCGATCTGTCGCATACGATGCGCTTGGCTTTGGCGGCGCAGTGACTGCGCCACATGTGTTCGTCGTCGTCGCCCCCGTCGTCGATTTCGTCCCAACTCCGCCGCCGGAACAAGATGCAGTTGATCGAGTAGCGATCCTGGTTTGGGATTTCGACTGGCGCCAGCCCCGACGTCGCGGCTATGAACTTTTCGGGCTGCAAGGTCGTGCGCTCATGCAGCCAGCGCGCGATATGGGCATAGCCCCAAATGGTGCCGTTCGTGCCGGTGACGACGATCTCGGCCGGCGCGATCTCGTAAGGCGCGATCTCCGTCCCGGCGCCGATTCGATGTTCGCGCGCGACCGTCGCCTGATATTCGGCGCGAAGGCCCATGACGTCCAACACTTGCGGAAAGCCCCACGTGTTGTTGTTGACGAGCGGCGTGACATAGGCGAGCGCCTCGCCCCAGCGCGCCTCGCTTGCCCTCCAGCACGCCAGCAGTTTCGTCAGCCAGCCCCGCGCGATTGGAAATGTGTCGTCGTCGACCTTGCAGACGAGATCGAAATCCGAGAGTTCCTGGGCGAGCGCCGCGGCGATGGCGCGATACGCCGGCGCCGGCGCACGCGTGATGACGCGCACGATTCTGGGAAACAGCATCTCGTAGCGGCGGCCGACCCCGAGCGCGCGTTCCTCGTCGTAGCCGCCGCGGCAATTTTGTAAAACGAACAAGGGAACGTCCGGCTCGCCATAGGCCGTGTGACAAGCCAGCGAAACTTCCAAAGCCTCGTAATCCCGGCAGGCGAGCATGAGGATCGCAACGCGCGGGGTGCGAACGCCCGTCATATCCCGTCCTCGCGATCGAAAGGTCTCGTGCGCCCCGCCCTGGCGAAGGCGCCACAATTCATCGTGCCCCGAGGTCGGCGAATTGGCAAGACGCCATCTGCACGCCGTATCATGTCCAGCGCAGAGATCGCCATTGGAGGAGCAGGCCGCGCAAGAGCGCAAACTTGGTAAGAGCAATCTGGAAGTGTCGGCTCTCGGCCTCGGTTGCATGGGGATGAGCTTTTCCCATGGTCCGCCCAAGGACGTGCGGGAGATGACCGCCCTTCTCCACGCGGCGGTCGAGCGCGGCGTCACCTTCTTCGACACCGCCGAAGTCTATGGCCCCTACACGAATGAAGCGCTTTTGGGCGAAGCCCTCGCGCCGTTGCGGGGAAAATTGACGATCGCGACCAAATTCGGCTTCGATCTTCGCGGCGGCGACGATCGGCCTGGCGCGGCGGGTCTGAACAGTCGGCCCGCGCAAGCCAAAAATGCGGTGGCGGGTTCGCTCAAACGGCTGAAGCTCGGCGTCATCGATCTGCTCGATCGGCGCCGCGTCGACCCGGCGGTTCCCATCGAGGATGTCGCAAAAGCTGGAACAAATGACGGGCCGGTAGAGACCAACCCTCGACGGCCCGGCGAAAAACGACGATGCGCGTTCACGGTTGCGCCGCGCGGGGGCCTGGACGACGGCGCGGGGTCTCCCGCGTCGTCGGGGACGCAAGGGCTGGAGGCCGTGGACGGCGGGCGCGATTCTTCGAGGAACGCCAGGCCCCTGCGGACATCGGCGACTGGCCTTTGCGCCTTCTGCGCCTGCGACGCGATCGCCGCGCGGCATGCATTTTGAGCTTCTCGGCCCATATTCTGCTATGCCTCGCGCCGTCTCCCCACTATCACTCCGAGGGATGCATCGCCCCCGACGGGAGCCAAGCAAGGGATAGCGCGATTGATCTTCAGCCACCTCTTATCCGCATTCGGCCTGCGCCCGCGCCAGCGAGAGCAAAAGCCGTTGAGCGAGCAGGAACAGGCGCTGCTGAACATCAAGTTCTTCGGTTATGAATTGGCGCGTTCGCTGGCGGCGGCGCTGCCGGTGCGGCGCGATCTGACGCCGGCGCCCGTCAATCTGACCTGCAAACCCTCGACGCAGCGCGATCTGGAAGCCGACTGGGTCGCCTATTGGGCGGGGCAGATCGACATTCCGGTGGTGTTCCACCGCAAGATTTGGGAACTGTGCTACGTGCTGCAGGCGCTGTGGGAACGCGGCTGCCTGGAGCCGGGGCGCCGCGGCTTGGGTTTCGGCTGCGGGCGCGAGCCGATCGCCAGCCATCTCGCCGCGCGCGGCGTGCAGGTGACCGCGACCGATCTCTCGCCGCAGGACGCCAAGGCGCGCGGCTGGATCGACACGACGCAGCATGCCGGCTCCGCCGACTATCTCCACTACGAAAATCTCTGCGCGCGGCCGGAGTTCGATCGACTGGTCTCCTGGCGCGGCGTCGACATGAACGCCATCCCCGCGGATTTGCGCGATTACGATTTCTGCTGGTCGGTTTGCGCCTTCGAGCATCTGGGCTCGATCGAAAACGGCCTGAAATTCGTCGAAAACGCGATGGCCGTCTTGAAGCCGGGCGGCGTGGCCGTGCACACGACGGAATTCAATTTTCTCTACGATCGCGACACGCTGGCGAAAGGCGCCACGGTGCTCTTCCTGCGCCGGCATTTCGAGGCGTTGCGCGAGCGCCTGCTCGCCGCAGGGCATGAGGTGGAAATCCTCGATTTCGACGTCGGCGACAAGCCGATGGACAAATTCATCGACGTTCCGCCCTATCCGGTCGGCGATCGCGCGCATCTGCTCCACACCTGGCCGGACAGCCATCACATCAAGGCCATGTGCCAGGGATTCCCGACGACCTGCTATGGATTGATCGCACGCCGCGGCGGCGCGTGACGCCGCGATGATCTTTCCCGAGAACGCGCGATGAGCGTCAAGATCTTCGCAACCCCGGACTTGCTCGTCCGCTACGCGGACGCCGGAAACAAGCGCCGCTGCGTCGTCTCCTTCTCCTCCTTCACCGACGAGCCGCGTCTCGACCGCCCCGGTTTTGGCGAGAGCTTCCTGCGCGACCGCGGCGTCGACGCGATCTTCGTGATCAATCGCACCAACGTCTGGTATCAATATCCCGAAATGCCGCAGGCGCTGCAAGCCATTCGCGCTTTCGTCGCGCCCTATGCGGAGGTTTTCACCTATGGGTCGAGCATGGGCGGCTACGCCGCCATTCGCTTCGCCGAAGCGATCGGCGCGACGGTGGCCATCGCGATTTCGCCGCAATATTCGATCGCGCCGCGCGTCGTCCGCTTCGACAAGCGCTGGCGCGCCATAGCGCGGCGCATCGAGTTTCTCCACGAGAAAACCTACGCGGCTTCGCAAGTCACCGCGCCTCTGATCTTTTACGACCCTCGAGACCGCGACGCCCGGCATTTCGACCTCATCCGCCGCGCCTATCCCAAGACGAAAGGCGTTCGTCTGTGGCATGCGGGCCATCCGGCGGGCGCCTATCTCTCGGATACGGGCGTCCTGAGCGCCGCCATCGAGGCGGTTTTCGACGGCGCCCTCGACACTGCGGCTCTGGAGCGGACCGTGCGCGCGCGCCGCCGCCTGTCGGGACAATATCTCTTCACGCTGGCGCGCCGATTGCCGCCCTGGCGGTGGGAGACGAAAAAGCGAATTGCGACGATGGCGGTCGAGCGGCGCGAGGACGCCGCGCATCTGATCTATCTGTCGATCGTGGTCGAAAGACAGGGAGAACTCGGCGCGGCCGAGCGGCATTTGCGCCGCGCGGCCGAGGTGTTGCCCGAGCATCCGGCCCCCATGCGCGCGCTCTGCGCTTTTTTGCTGCGCCGCGCGCGTTATGCGGAGGCGAAGGAGCTCGCGGAGAAATTGGTCGCGATCGATCCGGATCGCGACGATTATGCGCGATTCTTGCGCATGGCGCTGTTCGGGACCGGCGCTTTCGAACGCCTGCCGGACGAGATGCGTCGGCATGCGGCGGCGGCGAGCCGCCAAAAATGGTCCCCGCGCACGCAATTCGCCCTGCGGCGGATGGAATGGGCTCAAAAACTGGGGATCGAAAACGCCTATTTCGCGACGATCCGCCCCTTGGAATTGTTTACGCTCGGCCGAAAAATCGCCTTGCGCGAGGAGTTGAAACTTTTTGAAGAATGGCGACGCCCCGATTGGCGCAAATGGCGTATATTTCGCCGCGCGCGGGCGGCGGCGAGACTGCTCGCGCCAGGAAGCCGGAAGGAGCCATGAGCCAATCCATCCTCTATGAGCTGTTCAACAACACGGTGAAGAGCGGAACCGGCATCGCGACCTATTCCCGCAATCTCACTCGCGTCGCCAAGAAGCTCGGCTACCGGGTCGGCGGGCTGTTCCACGTCTCGCGCGGCGTGAGCCGCAAGGACGCGATCCTGTCGGAAGTCGAATTTTTCGATTCCCGCGAACGCAAGGGTTTCGACCTCTCCAAATATTTGCTGTTCGCGCGCTGCTGGGCTTTCGGCGCGCCGCTCGGCGTCAAGACGACGAGTCTGTCGCGCATGGGCGTCGTGCTTGAGGGTCGCGCCGCCTCGGGCCCGGCCGAAGAGGAATTCGACCAGCGCTTGGTCGCCCGTCATTTCTCTGACGTCTCGCGGCTGCATTTCAAACGCTACGGCGCCTGCGCGAGCTTGCGCCTGCCGACGCGGCCCGATTTGTTTCACGCGACGCAGGCCATTGCGCTGCATGCGCCGGGCGCCGCGAACGTCTACACGATTCACGATCTCGTGCCGCTGCGCCTGCCGAACGCGACTTTGGACGACAAGAAGTTCTTTCTGCAACTGACGCGCCATCTCTGTCGCACCGCCGATCACATCGTCACCGTATCCGAGGCCTCGCGGCGCGATCTGATCGAGATCGCCGGGGCGGCGCCCGAGCGCGTCACCAACACCTATCAGGCCGTCGAATTCCCGCGGTCCGTCGTGGAGATGGGCGAAAGCCAGGTCGCCAATCTGGTCCAGGGGATGTTCGAGCTGGAATATAAGGAGTATTTCCTCTTCTATGGCGCGATCGAACCCAAGAAGAACATCGGGCGCCTCATCGACGCCCATCTCGGCTCGGGCAGCAAAAGGCCGCTGGTGATCGCCGGCGGATTGGGATGGGAATATGAAGAGGAGTTGGCGCGGCTGGAAGAGCTGCCGACCCACAACTACCGGGTCTTTGACGGCCGCATCGCGCAAGAGCGCAAGATTCTGCGCGTCGGCCGTCTGCCCTTGTTCCAGCTGGTTTCCCTGATCCGCGGCGCGCGCGCGGTGCTGTTCCCCTCGCTCTACGAGGGTTTCGGACTGCCGGCGCTGGAGTCGATGCTGCTTGGGACGCCGGTGATGACGTCGAACGTGTCGTCGCTGACGGAAGTCTCCGGCGACGCGGCCCTGCTCGTCGACCCTTATGACGTAGCGGCCATGTCCAAGGCGATAAAAGAACTCGACGCGGACGACGATTTGCGCGCGGAAATGTCGAAAAGGGGGATCGCGCAAGCGCGGGAGTTCTCGCCGGCGAGGTACGAGGAGAGGATGTCGGCGCTTTATGGGAAGATATTGCTCGGGAAGTAAGAGGGACCATGGACGCAGAAGAAAAAGCCGATGCATTGAATTCGCGCGAAGCAAAAATGGATGAATCCTCGGATGTGGTGTAGCATGTGTCAAAGAAACTCTGCGCAGCGAGGAGCGATAAGCGCCCTGAGCGAAAAGGATAATTCTGCCACGAAGGGTGGCGTATGCTGATCGCCGTCTTCGGGACTCCCTCCCCCTTAACTTATTGGATCACGAATTTTATCAGAACTACATGCGATATCGTGTATGGAGCGCATTGCTTCATAACGCCGATAACGATAGAAAACCTAAGAGAGGGATGGGCTGCGCGCGAGGGAAGGCCCGTGGTGATCCAATCTGTAATCCCTCAACGGGAAATCGTCGACCTTTTTGTTGAATTGGAAGCGCCGATATATCTCGTCGCCGACGATCCTGTAGATGTCGTCATGTATGTCAAGGCTTCGCATAATCTGCAATTTAGAGAGGCCGCCCGATTCGCATCGCAAAGTTTCTCCATTTTATCGAATATTAACTCATATTCAAATATAGAAATTGTGGACGCTTCCTGGTATAATTTGTCTGCTAGCCAACTGCTAGAGCGAATCGCGGTTTGGTTTGGGCTCAGGATACCAAATGATAAGTATGAAGCCGTTTTGCAGCATTTTGTAACCCACGACGGCGAGCGCAGGCATCAAAGCGTCCTGTCGCTCGTTGTGCACAGCGATCCGCTGGCGCGCCAACCTGGCGCGTACATGCATCTTTACGATCCGATCGAGGAAAAAATCATAAATGATGTGATAATCCAATATGGGAAATTATTGCATTCTACCGGCACCGATATCATTGTCTGGCCACGTGAAATATTTCCTGATCGCGACAATTTGGATCGAATTTTGGATGGGCCGAGGCCGTTGCTGGGGCCAGCGAGGATATTGTTTGGAGGTCATACGCTTCATCTTCCAGCCGGAAAGTGGAGGGCCGTCATCGATATCGAGGTACTGAATAATCATTCTCGCAATCGTCTCATAGCTCAGGTGTACGCAGGAGAAAAAATGCTTTGTATGGTTAGAGGTGATTTGCCAGTCAGCGGCCGCTTTGCGGTCGACGTAGATTTCGCCATTCAAGACGGTTACTATCCGGTGCAGGTCGTGCTGGCCATAGCGGAAGGCGCCATAGAGGGCGAAATTTTGCTCCACTCTTGTATGTTTACCAGACAAGATTGCGTCTAGAATTACGGCGGGATATGATCGGAAGCGGCGCCAAGGAAGAAAGGAAGGCCATGCTCTTCAATCGGATCAATCATTGGATGCGGCGCCTGTCAGGGGAGGCTTCCGCGCGCAATCATCGGCCCGATGTCGAGATGGTCGGCATCTCTGCTCAGCTAGAACGACTGGAAAAAAAAATCGACGAGGCATTGTACGGTGTAGAGTTGCTACGAAAACGCTCCAGCGTATACGTAGGACATGGTGTTGCGTTGACGCAGCTCCTGGATGATTCGCCGATGTATGTGAACTCAAACGATTTTGGTGGGCCAGCAACGCTGCTGAACGGCGGAATCTACGAACCCGAAAATCTAGAAATTATTTTTAGCTTCATTAGGGACGATTCTATTTTTATCGATGTTGGAGCCAACCTCGGATTTTTTTCGCTAATGGTCGCTCGTCGGGTATACTCGCACGGGAAAGTGCATGCGTTCGAGCCTAACCCCGAGATGGCCCGATTGATTCTAGGTAGCGCTTATATCAACGGTTTCGCCGATCTCCTCCCAAACGATGCATCTACCATTGTGGTGCATCCCTGTGGGGCAGGGGACACTCCTGGAGAATGCGAATTTTGGATTCCTGCCGATCATGCCGGCGGGGGAGTCCAAGTAAGCCAAAATGGCCAACAAAGCGGTAGAATATTTTCTGCGCAAATTAAACGCCTGGACGACGTGTTTGAGGACAGCTTCGTATGTGATTTTGTCAAGATCGATGTTGAAGGGCATGAGATCAATGTCTTGCGAGGGATGGAACGCATCATTGCGCGTTCCAAAGAGATAAAGATTCTCTTCGAAAAATTGGGGCGAAACATAGGAAACGAGACCGAGTTGGAGTCTTTCTTTGCAGACAGAGAGCTAACGCTATACGCCATAGAAGCTGACGCTCGTCTGCGTCATTTGAACCTAGGCGAATTGGCGGAGCATGATGGATATGTGCTGGCGACACAAGATGTCGCTGACCTTGAAGAATGCACGCGGAGTCGCTTTTGTATCTATCCGCGGCAGCTCAGAACCGTCCCCTCAACATTCAAAGAAATATCGCGCCAACGATTTCATGCAGTAGGGGCAAAGGGTAGCCTGCTTTTCCACGGACCCTATTGGTTGCTTCGTGCCGGGATTTATGAATTCGAGATTGTTGGGGTTGTGATCGGCGTGGTAAGGTTCAGCATAGCGGGGCGGTTTGGTCATGAGCATAGCAATGCTCTTTTATCCAATCAAAACATGAAAATGATAGTAATCATCGAGCGTGATCTGTTAAATTTTGAGTGTATTGCTAAAGCTGAAACGGCAGCCGCCGAAATATTTGTTGATGAAATAATCGTAAAGAAAATTGGATGATATCCCGTGGACGGCGACCTTGATCTAGTCTTGTCGCGCCTTCTACAGTGTGTTGTAAATCTTCAGCGCAAACTCCACGTCCTCGAACACTCGGCAACGACCGTTTTTCAACACGACCGCCCGATCGCAGAATTCGCTGATGATGTGCGTGTCGTGACTGACGAGGATCATTGCGCGATTTTTCCTCTGCACGAAAAGCGCCTCATGGCATTTCTTATGGAAGCGCTGATCGCCCACTGAAATCACTTCGTCGATGAGGAAACACTCGAAGTCGATGGCCAGCGTCAGCGCGAAGGCGAGGCGCATGCGCATGCCGGTGGAATAATTCTTCACCGGCACGTAGAGTTGACGACCGAGCTCGGCGAAATCGTCGACGAAGGCGATCATCTCCGGCTGCGGACGATGATAGAGGCGGGCGATGAAGCGAATGTTGTCGAAGCCGCTCATGTTCGATTCGAGCCCACCGGCGAAGGCCAGCGGCCAGGACATGTACAGCCCGCGATCCACGACGCCGGAAGTCGGCGGTTCGACGCCGCCGATGAGCTTGACCAATGTCGATTTGCCGGCGCCGTTGCGCCCGAGCACGGCGATCTTCTCGCCGGGACGCACCTCGAAGGAAACGCCGTCGAGCACGCGGCGTAGGCCGATAGGCGTGTGATACTCCTTGACCAGATTGCGGATGCGTATGGCGCGGTCCCCGTCTCCCGCTTCGAAGCCGGACGGCGACGGAGCGGCGGGAAGCAGTGGTTTCGCCAGCGCAAGCAAATTGTCGCCGGCCGCGGTCAGCAGTCTCGAGACGGCTGGCGGCGCGGTGAGCCAACCCGATCGTTCCCCACCTGTTTCACCAAGACTCATGACCCATGCTCCATCGCGGACTCAACGAAGGTTCGACAAGTGAGATATAGAGCGAAGAAGCCCAACGTCGCCGCGAAGAAATAGAGAAGCCGCCGCGGATATTTCGCTTGATCGGGCGTGTTGGGCGCCACGATCACCTGCAGATAGAGGTGCTGCTGCTCGGCTTCCTGGCGAACGCGATCCCGATTGTTTTCCGCGCTGGCCAAGGCTTTCGCCGCGATTTCCCGCTCCAGCACCAATTGTTCGAAGCCGCCGAGTTTCGTCGCCATGGAGGAATCGCGTCCGACGACGAGCAGTTTCTCGCGATTGATTTCATCGCGGTACGACTGAGCCTTCTCGCGCATCGTCGAGATGGACGGGCTCGACGGCGTCAGCGCTTGCTGTTGGGCAATGGAGGCCTCGATCTGGGCGACCTCCTGCGACAAGCGGGCGATGGCGTCGAGCGCCGAGGCCGACTCCCGCGACGTGTCGACCATTCCCGAACTGTTGCGAAATTCGGTCAGCCTGGCCTGAACGCCGGAAACTTGCTTTTGCGCTCTGTCGACGATCGTATTCGCATAGCCGACCGCGTCCTGATGGGCGCGGTCGTTCAGCCTGTTGATCAAATCCTCGGCATAGCCGAGCAAGGCGGCCGCGATGTCGCGGGCGTCGTCGGCGCGGAAGGCGACGACTTCCAGATTGCTGATGCCGGTGCCGCCGTCGATGTAGGCGCTGACCATGCGCTTGAAGACGCGATACATCTGTTCCTTGTTGTCGCTCGAATGAAAGTTCGGAAAGCGATTGATGAAATCGGCCTCCGGCCGCGCCAGCACCGCGCCGAGATGCTTTTCCTTCAACAGCAGGTTCATCGCGTCGCGCGACATGATGTATTCGTTCACGGCGAAGGTTTCGTCGGTCGCCCGCGTCAGCCCTCGGCTGCCGACCATGGAGGAGACGCTCTCGAGCCCCGTGCTCGAGGCGGAGCGCACCAGGAATTTCGCTTCCGCCACATAGCGGTCCGACGCGATCAAAAACAGATAGACGCCGGCGAAAGCCACCGGCAGGAAGAAGGTGAAGAGCACGAGGAAGTTGCGCCGCACGAAAGACTCGTATCGCGGCGCGGTCGACACCCCGTCCGTCGGCACGAGTTCGCCGCTCGATTTGAGCGGGCGCAGCTCGATCTCGACGATCTGCGGAATTGGATGTTGCGTTTCGGTCATCTGTGCATTCGCCTCCGCTTCCCATTCGCGCCGCGTCAGGGCATTTGCACGTGTTTTTGCGCATATTGAACCAGAGGCAGTCCCACGGCCGTGGTTCCGAAGGCGCAAAGCGCGAGGTAACCCGCATCCCACTCCGTCGGGATGTCTTCGGGAAACAGTCCGCTGCGGAACATTTCAACGCCATTGACGAGCGGCGACCAGAGCAGAAACTCCCTGGCCTGAACGGGCAACCAATCCACCATGTAGAAGGCGCCCGTCAACGGCAGCGTAATATACATCAGAGGCTGGACGAAGCGCTCGAGCGGCTCGCTGATTTCGCTCAGCGCCGCGAGGATCAAGCCGAAGCCGATACAGAACCAGGCGGTCAGGAACCAGCCGCCGAAAAACACCAGCGGATCGCGCAGCGGCATGATGTAGCCCAGCAGCAACAGCGGCACATAGGCGATGAAGAAGGCCGATAAGATGCCGATGGTTTCGAGAAAATAGCGCGCGAAGAGAATGTCCAGATATTTCACCTGGCGGTGGAACCTCAAATTGGCGCTGTAGCGCATGCCGTGCACAGATTTGCCGGTGATGTGGCGCCAGAGCGTGAGGAACGAATAGCCGGTGAGGGCGAAAGGAATGACGCCGACTTCGCCGCCGTGCGTATTATTGGAGACGCTCCAAAGCACCATGACGCCGCAGGTGAGCAGCAGCGGCTCGCCCATGACCCAAAAGAAACCCAGGCTTTCGTGCCCGAAACGACTCAACGCTTCGCGGATCATCAACGCGCTGACGACATGCGCTTGCCGTTTGAGGCCGCTCGCGAATTTGGCCATCGGCCTCAGGACCGGTTCGGGCAAAGTCCAACTCGTCAATTCGAATGCTCCTTGGCGCCGACCGTGAGAATCCAGAGGATCGCCGCGATCGCCAGGGTCATTACGATGACCGTCGCGATCATGCGCAGGCGACGCGGTTCCGTGGACTCGTCCGCGAGATTGGGCGGCACGATCTCCTCGATGTAGATTTGCTGACGGCGCGCCTCCTGCCGCGCCGCCTCGAGCGAAGCGATCGCGCCGGAAAGGCCTTTTTCCGCGAGTTCGCGGCCGAGCGACAGGCGCTCGAAGTCCGCGACTTTCGGGGCCAGCGCGCCTTCGCGCCCGGCGATCTTGTCGCGTTCCTTGGCGATCTGATTTTGCAAGGCCGCGACCTTGGCGCGCCAGGACGCCAGCGCGGGACTGCCCGGCGCCGTCTGCGACGTCTCTTCGATCAGCGCCATCGTGTGCGTGAGCTCCGTCGTCAGGCTGGTGATCGTCTCGAGCACCGACACGGAGTTCTTCGAGGGGTCGATCAGCAATTCGCGGTTTCGGAACAGGGTCAGATCGAGCTGCGCCTTGATCAGCCGCTTTTCCGCCTGTTCCACGTCGGCCTGCGCGAAGCGCACGGCGTCGCCCTGGGCGCGTTCGTTCATCCGGTTGACGATCTCCTCGCCGAGGCGCAGCAGAGTCTGCGCGATCCTCTGCGATTCCGCCGCGTCGAAGGTCGTCACCTTCAACACCGTGATGCCTTTCGACGCCTCCTGCACCACCGACACGTGATCCTGGTAATAGTCGAACAGTTGCTCGAAGGAGTCGCGCTCGAAGATGCGCCAAAAATAGGGGAAGCGGGCGAAAAAATCGCCCCTGCGATTGGAGAACATGTTCCGCAGCGGCAGACGGCTTTCCAGGGCGCGCACGGCGTCGCGCGAGAGCATATATTGCTGGACGGCGTTGGTGTCGTCCACCGTCCGCGAAATTCCGAACGTCTGGAACAACATGTCGAGCCCCGAGGCCCGGTGACTGGAGATGCCGCGGACGATGAAATCCGCTTCCGACACGTAACGGTCGGAGGCGAGCAAGCCATAATAGAGCGTCGCCAGGAGCGTCGGCGCGATCAGCAGCCCCATCGCCAAGTGACGGATGTTTCCGCGGCCCAAGCGGATTCTCGGCGCGGCTTCCACGACGAACCTCCCCCAGCCTCGCGGTTCTATCGCCGAAAGGAACCTCGTGCTTCGCAGGATGCGGTCCGTCATTTGAACAGCCCCGTCGCTTTTGTGAGAGTCCGCCGCGGCGCGTTTGATTGCGAATTTCCCCTGCATCTAGCGCCTTCTCCCGCCGCGCGAAAGCTTGCCTGAGCGCGACCTTCGGCGCGGCGGTTCGCGTCTTGCGCGGAGGCGTCGCCGAGGAAGGGGATGCTAGCACGATCTTTATGTCGAAAATGGGGGAGCCGCCGCCTTCTGCCCCCAACGCCGGCGAAGCATGAGGAGCTTGCTCATCGTTTCGTTTGGCCTGGGGCGCTGCACCTCGCCGAGCCGGGCTGGCGAAAAGCGCGTGTGGCGACAGCGCACCGGCCCGATGTTCTCGAAGCCCTTGCAACCTTCATCCTCCCGCCCAACCTGCTCCAAACCCCGAATATCGAATGAAGCTCCGCGCCGAGCCTACTTCTAGGTTTGCTGCCCTGATTGGCGAGTTCTTGCTTATTGGGCCAAAATGGCGGACGATGCGCTCTGCCTTCGATCGCAATCACGCGTGGGCAAGGATGAAGCGAGAGACAGGAGTTGGATGCGTCTTGTAACCATGTGCTGCGGTTCCAGGCGGTCTAAACTCGATCGGTTTAAATATAGAATAAGATAGGAAGAGAATGAGTGAACTAAACACCGCCCCCTTCGCCGCATCCTTTGTGAGGCATGCGAAGCAAGGGTTGCATGAAAGTGGGCTATTGCAGATTGTAATGCTTCCTCCAGCCGTATTTCAGCAGGAGAACATGCCTTATATGGACGCGGGGAATTGTCTCGCTCGTGATTTCTACGCAAAGAAATATGTTGATTTCTGTGCAGCCATTGGAGAGCCCGTCTATCTCCATCGCAAGAATTGGGAGTTCGCCTTCATCGCCGAGCATTTGAGCCGCGCGGAAATGCTGCGTCCCGGTGCGCAGGGAATAGGATTCGGCGTGGGCACCGAGCCGATGCCTGCTTATTTCGCCTCGAAAGGCTGTTCCGTTCTTGCGACCGACGCGCCTCCTGGTTCCGCCGATCCGGGCTGGAACGAGACCGATCAATGGAGCGACGGTCTGGACAGATTGGCGCGCCCCAACTTGATCAGCGAAGAACTGTTGAAGGAGCGGGTGCGGTTCGCGTTTTGCGACATGACGTCTCTTCCGACCGACTATGAGAGCAAATTTGATTTCTGCTGGTCGGCCTGTTGTTTCGAGCATTTGGGTTCGTTGGAGGCCGGAGCGGATTTCGTCGTCGAAAGCGTCGAAAAGACCCTTCGTCTCGGCGGCGTCGCCTGCCACACGAGCGAACTCAACGTTTCTTCGAATCGAGAGACGATTGAAACGGGCGGCACGGTTCTATACCGTGCTCAGGACCTCGAAAAACTGACGGCCCGGCTCGAAAGCCGCGGACATCAGGTCTTGAAACTGCCGTTGGACCCCGGCTTGGCTTACATCGACCATCTGGTCGATGTCCCGCCCTATGCCGGCGACGTCCATCTCAAAATCCGGCTCGGCGATTTCGTCAGCACTTCCTTTGGCATCGTCGTGCGTCGCGGTCGATGAAATGCTCGACCGTTTTCTTTTCGGGAAGAAAACAAGTAAATGACCTCCCTGTTCCGCGAACCGGTTGGGGCGCATCGGGCGTCTTGATCGAGAAGCTGCGAGTCGAAAGCGCCGTATCCCCCGGCTTAGCTGACCTTCTCATCATGCCGCGCGGCCCGCGTGGCGATTGCGGCGGACGCCGCCGCACGACATTCAAGGAAGTTTGATTTCGTTCGGAGCGGCAGCGCAGAATCCCTCGTTCGCGACCTGTCGCGATCGACGAGAAGCGGTGTATGGTCGCCGCGACGCTAATCCGAGCGGGGGTTCCCGAAGGCGAAGTTGCGCAAACTGTCCAGATTTGCGACATCGTCATTATCGTGCGTCGTCGCCGCCGCCGGTGTAAAGGGCCGGACCGCACGCGCAAAATCCGCGAACGCCGCGCAAGTTATAGGCCAGTGCGGATTTGATGCGCCTGTTGACGGATCAAATGCAACGGGGCATAGGGCCAGCGCCAGCGACCCTGGCAAGGCCTTTATGGCGATTGAACAAAAGCCGGGTGAGTGGTACCGTGCATCTCATGTCGCGCCCAAGGAGGCCCGCCCGGGGCTTTCCAAATTAGGAGGTAAATTATGTCCAGAGTGTATTCAAATATCGGAACCCTTGATGAAGCAAGTGGACGACAATACCTAAAAACTGCCAAGTCCGACACGGGCTGCGTAGTGTACGGCCCATATCAACGCCTGGGGATGGGCAGATATTGCGTGAAATTCGACATCAAACCCGATGAATGCTCCGACCCAAATGTTGTGTGCTGTGAGATCGATGTCGTCACAAACACCGATAAAATTCTTGAACGGGCGTTTTCAGCCCGCGAACTGCGTGAAAGAGGCGGCGAGATTGAGGTCGAGTTCGAAATAACGAAACCCGGGGAAGCAGAATATCGCGTTCATGCAACGGGAACCACCGGACTACGCATTGCCTATGATCGTATAGCTAATGTGATTCTGGACAATACATCGAACTTATCTTTTCTAGCGTCGGGGCAGGATGCGAGCGAATTCGCCAGCCGAGTTTACCAGGAAAACTTCGCTGATATTTCATACTTCGCGCAGTTTGGCGCGCTGTTCCACGTGGGAGATCGCGTCGTCGCAACAGTTGACGGCATAAAATTTCACATTGATTGCGTCGAGGACGTGCAAGTATTAAATGAGGTGTTTTTCAGGAACGATTATACATTTGTTGCACCTCGAGGCTGCATCGCAATTGATATTGGGATGAACGTCGGGTTAGCTTCGCTGGCGCTGGCCAATAATCGAAACGTCGAAAAAGTCTATGCGTTCGAACCGTTCAAAGCGCCTTATTTGCGGGCAAGGCAAAACTTCGATCTAAATCCTACGCTTTCCGTCAAAATTGATGCCCGTAACTACGGACTCAGCGATAAACAAGAGGATATTGAAGTTCTGAGCGAGGAATTGCAAACTATCGCGCGATCGGTGAGAGGGAGCGCGACAGGTAGACTCGAAAAGATTCAAGTACGCGAAGCTGGTTCCGAATTAAAAGGGCTGATCGCCGGCGCAAAACTCCAACGACTTGGAGTAGTGCTCAAAGTCGATTGTGAAGGTTCGGAATTCCCCATCTTCGAATCCCTTGAACGCGAGGACTTGTTCAAGGACGTCGATGCTGTAATGATGGAGTGGCACAAATTTTGGTCGAAGGACAAGACACAGGATGACCTCATCCGGCCGTTGGTAAAGGCTGGTTTTCTTGTATTCGACCAGTCTAATCCCTCCAATCTCGGCGCCGGTTTTCTATTAGCGGTTAGAACCGCACATGCGGCCTGATATAGGCGAGGAGTTTTCATTGCTGGTCGTGGAACCGATCGCCCGAAGGTTGTTCGCCGCGTGCTTCACCGGCGTTTCATGAGTCACGGGAAGAGAGCACCGCCTGGGGCCATATCTGAATGCGGGTGGTTGTGGATTATTAGGCGTTCGACTAAGTGCCGATCTGACCTTGCGCGTGTGCGAATGGACTGCGACGGCGATGCAACGGGATTTGCTTGACAGTGTGATCGTTGAACTGTGTGATCGTAGGTGCGTCGGCGGGGGACTGCCGGCGTGCGGGGGCAGTGCGTGGAGTGGGCGGCGACGCCACGGCGCTCGGTTTCGTGCGCCGAGCAACGCCAGACAAGGGGGAGCACATGGCGCACAAGCAAGGACGTTTGACCGGTTCGGAGCGTCAGCGCCGGCTTCATCGGTCGCACCCCGCCGCGATCGACGAGAATGGGTTTAGGATCGTCTCCACGATTTTCCGAGCGGGCTCCCCGGAGGCGTAGTTGCGCAAACCGTCCAGACTGGCAATGTCGTTGGCGTCCTGCGTTGCCGCCGTTGGACTGGGCGGCTCGCCAGGCCGCGCGCAATCCGCGAACGCGCAGCAAGTTATAGCGACCTATCCGCTCTCTCCGGCAGCCACCGATTGGCTCGTCAAGAGCGTCTGCGTCGATGCTACGGATCGACCTGTCGCGGTCGATCCGTATTACGACTGTCCGACGGGAACTCGTCGGCGCAAGATCGACGTTGGAGATCCCTTACCCTATCATAACGTCAACCAGACAGGAAACTTGCGCAGTGATTCGTTCCCACTCGTGGACACCAAAGGCAAGGCGCTGTATTTCCGCACCTTTGATTGGGCACCGTTTGATCGGTTGGACAATAATACCGATGGATATGACGTTTACGCATTGCAAGACGACTGGGTGTCCATATCTGCGACAAAGGATGGAGCGTCTTATGGTTCGACGTTTTTCGGGGCAAATTGCGCTCTCGAAGGTGGCTGGCTTTCATTTCCGACTCAGAACTTTCTGCGGGGCGGCGAAGCCCGTTCGGTAATCGCGGGGATTTACTGGGAGCATCGCGCCGAATCCTTCCCAGGTTCCTGCCCCGGGAGTTTCGAGACAACCCAGACGGATTGGCGTCTCCAACCCAACGTTATGTTTGGCGACATCATCAACAATTCTACGAAGCAAATGGATACAGTCATTTCTTATCATGACTACAAAACGACACCGGAGTTTTTGGCAAATGGTCACATGGAAGTTTTCTATTTTACGCAGCAGTATGGTCTAACAAAATGGGAATCCTGGGTCGCCGCAGGACCCGAACGCAGCAAACCGAAGAAGTGCGCCGGCCCAGACCAATTTGCGTATCGGGACGTCAACTTTGTCATCGCCGATTGTCAGGACTTCTCAAATGTCACTCTCGATCCGGCGCCGCACATCCCCGAATGGCCGCTGCCCCAAGCCAACCTTCTGAACCACGCTCATTTTGACAAATTGGAGGGTCCGGACCAGCTTGCCGGTTGGAGTGTGAGCGGCTCCAATGGACAAAGCGCGCCAAAATTCTGGCGCGCGAAAAAATCGACGGCCACCGACGATGTTGTCTTCAACCCTACGGGCGTCCGCTTTCTTGAGCTCGATTGCCGGAATGAGGCCCGGTGCGGGCCGCTCTTTCAAGATATTCCGGTGGCCTCTTTCGCCAGCGGGTCCTATCTTTATGGCGTAACTGCGCGAACCAATTCGGCCGATGGTCCAGGCAGGATCACAGTTTCGATTTCGCAACTGGACACCAGCGGCAAGTCGATCTGGTCCGACTCCTTCGAGACCGACGTCGCCCCATATAATGGCTCGCATCCTAATGTTGCTGAGGAGGCGAACTCCGCATATTTGTCGTCTGGCGTTTTCGTCAAAGTAGCGTCGGTCGCACTGCTGGGGCAGGCGCGGACCATCCGATTCAGTATCACGCCGCGAACGTCCAACCGATTTGATTTTGTTGAGGCGTGGCTCAACAGATGGCCTAGGCAAAGGTGGTGAACACAACCCTATTGTGTTAGGAATAAATTAGGGGTGGACGCCCGCGACCGCCCTTCGAGCTCAACCTAGGGCAATCCCAATCCAGGGTATAGGAGATTCGCCATGAAACCGGAAAAAGAAGCTTCGGCGGCTCGTGAGTTGAGCGCCACGTTTACGGAAATATACGAAAAGAACCTTTGGGGCGATGACCAATCTGCGTCCGGTGTAGGATCCAGAAAGGAAGGAGCTGCAGTAATAAGCACCATTGAAGCTCTCAGGCTCATCTGCCAAAAATACAATATCCTGTCAATTAGCGATATTCCCTGCGGTGATTTCAACTGGATGCCTTCGTTTCTGAGTGAGTTCCCGCAGGTTCGATACACGGGATTTGATGTCGTAAAAGCGATTATTGAACGGAATCAGTCGTTACATCCTCAATTCTCTTTTGAATTGCTCGATATTACCTCGGAATCTCCGCCGAAAGCTGATCTTATATTATGTAAAGATCTGCTAAACCATTTAACTTACGCTCACATTCAGCAAGCTATCGTGAATATGAAATTATCTGGATCGACGTACCTGCTTGCGTCAAATAATTTCGGGTGGGAAAATCAAGATTTAGCTAGGAGTGGTGGCTCTCGACATCTTGATTTGTTGGCCGCGCCATTCAATTTTCAGAGGCCCATTTGGGATAACATTCACTATCTCGGCCTCTGGAAATTGGCTGATTTGAAACCCTGAGTCAAAAATTCATAACTGACACTTCAGCGGTGAATGCGGACTTAAGTCTCAAAGCTGACTTAAGCTGCTAGAAAGCGCGATCACGAGCCGGGCATAGCTCTGGCTGATGATTGATCCCAATGGAACTAAGGCGGCGCACGGGAAGTAGGCGCATCGAATTAGCTCGCATTCCCTCTCCAAGCAAGCGGGAGAGGGAATGCGCGACGAAGTTGTCGCATTTATTTCGTGGCGTCGCCTCAGGAGATATTCGGCCAAATAAATAACTCAACTCTCCGGAGCACGGCACCAGACCTGTAGCCCGGAAATCCGGCACCGGGCGATTTCGCTTCCTGTCGAACTTATTCGCTTATAATGCTGTGGGACGCTTTAAATGCGAAGAGAAATCTTCTCACGACATTCCGAACGTAATTTTCTCGACAATCTTGATCCGCGATAGCGCGTCGGCGCTCACGCAGAACGCCAGCGCCCTGAGGCCGACATAAAGCTCGCGGTGGTCCTTGTCAAAGGGGCCCGCACTAAAGAAAACGATGGAAACCTCGCCTTCCGCGCCGGTTTTGCCCTCTGCGACGAACCAGGACGAAGACGAACTCGACGGTTTGAAAACATTGAGGACGCCGCCGACTTCGACCCGCACCGAAATTTTGTCGTGATCGGTTTGGCCGGGCGTCTGCAGCTTCAGATAGACGCAAATCTCGGCATCGGCCGCAAGCCGCGTGTTGAAGCGCAGAGTCGCGCGCCGGCTGCTCGTCCAGCATCCCCAATCTTCGACCGGATGCCAGCCCTTGACCCGCGCGGCGGAGAGATAGGTCAGGCTTTTCCCGAGGCCGTCTCTGCGGTTGATTTCCTGGCGCCCTGCGCCGACGACGTCGGCCACTTCCAGGACCCCGTTGACCGGAGAGTCGTCAGGTTTGGAAACCCGCACGGTCGCCGCAAAATACTCCGCCGCAAATTGCCGCCAAGTCTTGGGCTTGTAGCCGGTTGCTATATCCTGCGTCCATTCGTCGAGCCGATTCGGATGTTCGATCAGATCGCGTACCAGGACATAGCCTTCATGGACGTCTTCCGGATTTACGTAGCGGGCGAACTTTCCTCCAACCTCGGGCATCGACGAGCGGTTGGAGGAAATGCACGGCTTGCCGTAAGCGAGGGATTCGCCCAGCGGCAGCCCGAACCCTTCGACGAAGCTCGGGAACATCGTGAACATCGCGTGCTTGTACAGCTCGCCAAGTTCGTAATCCGTCACGCCATGAATTAGGTGCAGACGACCGCCCAGGTAATCGGAGTTTTCGAGGTATTGCGTGAGCGCCTCGATGTCCCAGCCGATCTTGCCGACGAACACCAGATTAGGAATGCCCTCAACCTTGTCTTCAATCAGCTTTTCCCAAAGCCGGATCATATACATGTGATTCTTGCGCACCTCGATCGTCGAGACCGAAAGGACATAAGGCTCGTCGAGGAGCTCCGCGACCCGGTCGCTCAAAGTCGACTCGTTCTCGTTGGCCGGAGTCAGTTCCGTCGACAGCAGGATCGACTGGACGGGGAGTTCGAAATTCATGTTCTTGCGCATGAAATTGCGAACGTCCTGCGCGACGAATTCGGAGTTGGTCAATACGCCATTGGCGAGCGTGAGCACATCGACCAGCGCGCGGCGGAACGTCAGCGTCGCCGCCTCATGCACGTATTGCGGATGACTGATCTGAATGAGATCATGAATGAAAACGATAAATTTGACCCCGTGTTCGCGCAACCGTCGCACCATGTCGTAATGAACGTAAATCCAGAACGCGCCGGCGATGGTGAAAATGTCGCCGCGTTTCGGCTCGACGATTTTGCGCGACGCGTATACGGCGGCGATGGCCTTGTCGAGACGGCTGCGGCCGTCGCGAGCCTTATGCAGCTCGTCGACCATCGCCAATACCAACACCCTGCTCACCGAAAATATGCGCATGTTGTCATATTCAGGAATTACAGGAATAATATTGTATTTCTCGTCATCCGATATCTCTCCGTCTGCGCCTTCGATCAGATTTGCGACGACGCGTTGGATTCCGCTGAGAGACGAATTGGTCTTAACGTATTCTATCAAGTCGGTTACATCGAAGTAAATTGTTTTCGATTGCGTTAGGGTCTCCGCCCCCGGGAGTTCGGAAAGATCGGCGTCGAGCCCGATCAATTCTCGCAATGCATCCTTGTCTTCGGACGCCAACTCGTGGGCCTTGACGTAGGCGGCGATGGCGGCGTCGCGTGCGCCAGCCAATTTCTCCAGATGACCAAGATTTAGATGAACGTCGGAATCGTCCGGCTTGAGATTTATCGCCTCGCGATAAGCCGCGCGGGCCAGCTGGAAATCGCCGGATTCCTTGTATGCATGGCCGAGCTGAACCCAAATACTGAAGTCGCGGGGCGCTTCATCGAGATAGGCTTTGTAATTGGCGGCCGCTTCGCCCCAAGCGCCTTTTGACCGCGCCTCGTCTCCCGCTGCGCGGAAACCGTTCTTATCCATCGACTTTTCCGTAACCGCCTTCGCGGCCTTAGAAATCCAAGATCTCATCATGCGCCCCCAAACGCGCTTACGGTTCGTAACTATCCCCGGTAAAGCCAAAGCGTCACAACCTTAAGCGCTCCCTATGACGGTTGTAAGCTTCTTTGTGGCGCAAGAAGGGCAATAGGATCATGGCGCCTTTACCGAATCGGCATGCTTGGCGCTGTCATCAGCACGCCGCTCTTCAGCACGCCGCTCTTCGCCCTCGCCCCGCCCTGCCGCTACGCGCCGCCGATCGGGTCGACCGGCGCCATGTGCAGTCGCTTGCGCAGCTCGGCCAAGAAGGCGTCCAGTTCGGCGTGAAATTCGATGGGCTCGGCGAGCGGGCGCCAGAAAAGTTCGAATTCGATCGGGGCGCCGCCGCCGTCCGGCGTTTCCTCGAAGGTCGTCCAGCGTTGCGCGATGTCCGCGACGATCGGCGCATGGAAAAAGTGCCGCCAATGGCGATGCCGCAGGCCGCCGCTCTCGAATTCGTAAGGGCGATCGCCGAGCAGGCGCAGCTCGCGCGGCGACAGGTCGAGCCCCGTCTCCTCCTTGACTTCGCGCAAAGCCGCATGATGCGCGCTCTCGCTCGCCTCGATCGTGCCGCCCGGCGGCTGCAAGCCGACATCCGGGAAAGCCGGCTGGCGCAAGACGAGCAGATGCCGTTCGCAGGTGACGTAGACGACGACTTTCGAGCGTTCGCGCTGCGGCGATTGCGTCATGAGATGATGCTCCCTGGATTGGACCCTAAGGCGACTTCCGCGACGCCCGCGCTCGGGCGGCAGAGATGGATTTCCGGCGTCGTCCCGGTCGCGCGGCGATAGGCCGCGGCGAGCCTCTCGGCGACTTGCGCCGCCGCGTCCGTCTCGACCAGATTGATCGTCGAGCCGCCAAAGCCGCCGCCCATCATGCGCGCGCCGACGACGCCGTCGAGCGCGCCGGCCAGTTCGACCAGAAGATCGAGCTCGGCGCAACTCACCGCGTAATCGTCGCGCAAACTCGCGTGCGAGGCGTACATCAGCCGCCCGCATTGCGCGAGATCGCCCGCGGCCATCGCCGCGACGAAACGCAGGACGCGCGCGTTTTCGCTCACGACATGGCGCGCGCGGCGCAGCAGCAGCGGCGTCAACAGGCCGGCCCTTTCCGCGAGCCGCGCTTCGGTCACGTCGCGCAGCGCCGAGACTTCGGGCGCGCCCGCGGCGAGTCGTCGCACCGTCTCTTCGCACGCTTCGCGCCGCAAGTTGTATTCGCCATTCGCCAATTCGTGCCGCGCCATGCTATTGCAGACGAGCAGGCGAACGCGCGGATCGATCGGCGTCCGCCGCGTCTCGAGCGTGCGGCAATCCAGCAACAAGGCGGCGCCCTCCACGCCGCAAGCGGAGGCGAATTGATCCATCACGCCGCAGCGCATGCCGACGAAATCGTTTTCCGCGCTTTGCCCCAAGAGGGCCAGCCGCTCGGGCGCGAGCCGGAGGCCGGCGATTTTCGCCAGGGCCGCGCCGACGCCGACTTCCAGCGCCGCCGAGGCGGAGAGGCCGGCGCCCATCGGCAGATCGCCGTCGATCGACAGATCCGCGCCGACGAGGGGCAGCCCGGCCCGCAGCATCGCGGCGGCGACGCCGAAGACGTAATCGCTCCAATGGCGGCGCGGCGCTTGCGGCGGCGCATCGAGCGACATTTCGGCGCAGTCGCCAAAGGCCGAGGAGTCGATGCGCAACAAGCGATCCGCGCGCGGGGCCGCGGCGACGTAGGTCGCGAGCTCTATCGCCGCCGGCAGCACGAAACCGTCGTTGTAATCGGTATGCTCGCCGATGAGATTTACGCGCCCCGGCGCGCGGAACACGACCGGGGGGCGGCGGTGGCGGCGCTCGAAGTCCTGGGCCAGTCGTTCTGCGATGGGCGGGGTCATTTCGGCCAGTCTTGGGCTTCGTCACGCCTTTGTCAAAGGCCGACATCATCGATGCGCCGTGCGAAGGCAAAATGACGAGACATCACCCATGACCCGCCAGCGGCTCGGCGTCTGCTATTATCCCGAACATTGGCCCAAGGAGCGCTGGGCGCGAGACGCCGTGATGATGCGCGAGGCCGGCCTCGCCTTCGTGCGCATCGGCGAATTCGCCTGGTCGCGGCTCGAACCCTCGCCCGGGCGCTACGACTTCGCCTGGCTGCGCGAGGCCATCGAAACGCTGCACGCGGCGGGTCTGCGCGTCGTGCTCGGCACGCCGACGGCGACGCCGCCCAAATGGCTCGTCGACCAAATGCCGGACATGCTGGCGCTCGACAAGGAAGGGCGCCCGCGCGGCTTCGGCTCGCGCCGGCATTATTGCTTCAGCCATGCGGGCTATGGGCGCGAATGCGCCCGCATCGTCACCGCGCTGGCGGAGGAGTTCGGCGACCATCCGGGCGTCGCCGCCTGGCAGACCGACAACGAATATGGCTGCCACGACACGGTCGAGAGCTATTCTCCCGCGGCGCGCGAAGCCTTTCGCCTCTGGTGCGCCGAGACCCATCGCGACATCGGCGCGCTCAACGAGGCCTGGGGCAACGTCTTCTGGTCGATGGAGTTTTCGAGTTTCGACGAAATCGAACTGCCGAATCTGACCGTCACCCAGCCCAATCCTTCGCATCTCCTGGACTTCCAGCGCTTTTCGTCGCAGCAGGTCGTCGCCTTCAACCGCCGGCAGGTCGAGATTCTGCGCGAGCTGTCGCCGGGCCGCGACATCGTCCATAATTTCATGGGCGTCTTCACCGCCTTCGATCATTATGCGCTGTCGGAAGATCTCGACGTCGCCGCCTGGGACAGCTATCCGCTCGGCTTTCTCGAACGCAGCCCGCAAAGCGAGGCGTTCAAGACGCGCTACATGCGCGTCGGCGATCCGGATTTTCAGGCCTTCCATCACGATCTCTACCGCGCCTGCGGCCGCGGGCGCTGGCAGGTGATGGAGCAGCAGCCGGGCGCGGTGAATTGGGCGGCGTGGAATCCGACGCCGGCGCCGGGCGCCGTGCGGCTGTGGACGCACGAGGCCTTCGCCGCCGGCGCCGAAACGGTCAGTTTCTTCCGTTGGCGCCAGGCGCCTTTCGCGCAGGAGCAAATGCACGAAGGACTGCTGCTGCCGAACGGCGAGCCCAACGAAGGCTTCGAGGTCGCCAAGCAGCTGGCGCGCGAGCTGGACTCGCTCGGCGCGTATGTCGCGACGCGCCCGGCCGACGCCCTGCTGATCTTCGATTACGAAAGCGCTTGGGCCTGGAGCATCGAGCGGCAGGGTCGCGACTTCGACTATTTCGAACTCGTGCTCGATTTCTACCGCGGCTTGCGCCGCCTCGGCCTCTCCGTCGACGTGGCGCCGCCCAGCGTCGCCGCCGTCGTGGGCCGCAAGCTCGTCGTCGTCCCGGCGCTGTTTTGCGCGCGCGAGGAATTCGTTTCCGCCCTCGCCGCGACGAAGGCTCTCGTCCTGCTCGGGCCGCGCAGCGGCGCGAAGACGCGGACGTTTCAAATTCCCGCCGATCTGCCGCCGGGAAATTTTCGCAAGCTGATCGACGTCGAGGTTCGGCGCGTGGAGAGCCTGCGGCCCGGCGCGAGCGTCCCCGTGATCGGCGAGCCCGGCGGGTTCGTCGGCTGGCGCGAGTTTCCGTCGCTCGGCCCCGGCGTCGAAACGCTGGCGCGGACGGAGGATTTCGAGCCCGCCATCGTGCGGCGACACAAAACGATTTATCTCGCCGGCCGGCCGCGACCGCTGCTCCTGGATCGCCTCTTGCGCGATCTTGCGCGGGAGGCGCAACTCGGCGCCCTGGAGCTGCCCGAGGACGTTCGCGTCCGCGACAACGGCGATTTGCGCTATGTCTTGAACTACGGCGCCGCGGCCGCGGACGTTTCGGACATTCTGGGCGACGGCGAACTGCTTCTCGGCGAAAAGGACCTGCCGCCGCGCGGCGTCGCGGTCGTCAGGAAAATCTGAGGCCAGCAACCGGCGCGCCGTGTTCACAATGTCGTCACTGGCGGTTGGGATAGACTTGCTCGGCGGCGATCGACTCGTTGTGGGTTACGTCATTCGAAGTGGCGGCAGCCTCGCCCCCTCCCCAACCCTCCCCCGCTTCGCGGGAGAGGGAGCAGATTCGTCTCTTCGTCGAGTCCCCGAATCATGCCGTAGGGGCGCGTCCCCTCTCCCGCGAAGCGGGGGAGGGTTAGGGTGGGGGCCTTTCTGCGCCTACAATTTCCGCCACGAAGGCCGTCGCGGGCTTCCACACGGGGATCGATCACATCCGCCCTATGACGGGCCGGACCAAAGCGGCGAAAGGGAGCGGAGATGACGAACACGGCCCAGCGCAACACGACCTTCGACGAACTCGAAGTCGGCGCCACGGCGCGCATCGAGCGCGTCTGCATGGTCGACGACTTGCTGCTCTTCGCCCACGCCTCGGGCAATCTCAATCCCTTGACGCTGCCTTCCGCCGACGGCGCCAACGACGGGCAGGCGATCGCGCCCTCTCTGTGGGTCGGCTCGCTCGTCTCCGCGGTGTTCGGCAATCTGCTGCCGGGCGCCGGGACGCTCTATCTTTCGCAAGAATTCCGTTTCGGCGCGCGCGTTCATCCCGGCGACCGGCTCACGGTCGAAGTGCGTTGCGTCGAGAAGCGCGAAAAGCCGGTGGCGGTGTTCGCCGTGCGCGTCGCCAAGGCGGATGGATCCTTGGCCTGCGAAGGCGTCGCGCAAGTGGCGGCGCCGCTCGAGCGCATTCTCGTCGAACCGGAGGATTTGCCGCCGATCCTGCTCGATCGGCACGAGCATTTCGCCGAACTCATCGAACGCGCCGCGGGACTCCCGCCGCTCGCGACCGCCGTCGTCTGGCCCGACGACCGCAACTCGCTGTCGGGCGCGGTTCTGGCCGCGCGGCGCGGACTCATCGTGCCGACGCTGATCGGCGCCCGCATCGGCATCGCGAAGGCCGCGAGCGAAGCCGGATTGGACATAAGCGCCTTCACGATCGTCGAGGCCAGCGATCCGCACGACGCCAGCGCGCGCGCGGTCGACATGGTGCTGCGCGGCGAGGCGCAGGGAATCATGAAGGGCAACGTGCACAGCGACGCCTTGCTGGCCGAGGTCGTCAAGAAGGAAGGCGGCCTGCGCGGCAGCCGGCGCATCAGCCACGTCTTCGCGATGGACGCGCCGACGCTCGACCGTCTGCTGTTCGTCTCCGACGCCGCGGTCAACATTGCGCCGGACCTCGCAACCAAGGTCGACATCGTGCAGAACGCCATCGATCTGGCGCGCGCCTGCGGCGTCGAAACGCCGAAGGTCGGCGTGCTGTCGGCCGTCGAGACCGTCAATCCGGCCATCCCCTCGACGCTCGACGCGGCGATCCTGTCCAAAATGGCGGAGCGCGGCCAGATCACCGGCGGCATCGTCGACGGGCCGCTGGCCATCGACAACGCCATCGACGTGGAGGCGGCGCGCACCAAGGGCATTTCCTCGCTCGTCGCCGGCCACGCCGACATATTGATCGCTCCCAATCTGGAATCCGGCAACATGCTGGCCAAGGAACTGACCTTCGTCGCGCATGCCGAAGCCGCGGGGCTGGTGCTCGGCGCGCGGGCGCCGATCATGCTGACGAGCCGCGCCGACAACGATCGGGCGAGGCTCGGCTCCGCTGCGCTGGCGCTGCTCTACCGGCATTGGCGCAAGACCGGCGTGGCGCACGAGAGCGCGAAGCCGCGCGCGCGGGCGGCGGAGTGACCGCGATGAACGACCAGATCGTCACGCTGAACGCCGGCTCCTCCTCGGTGAAATTCGGGCTCTTCGCCGTCGCCAACCCCTGGCCGCGTCTCCTCGCGCAAGGGCAGATCGCCGGCCTCGGCGCCGAGCCGCTGTTCGAGGCGCGCGTCATCGGCGGCGAGTCTTTCGAAAAGCCGCTGCGGGGCGAGACGCAGGAGGCGGCCGTGCATTTCGTCGTGGAATGGCTCGACGAACATTTCGCCGAAGGCTCGGTGAAGGCGGTCGGCCATCGCATCGTGCACGGCGGCATGGACTATGCGGCGCCCGTCGTGATCGACGACCGGGTCGTCGCGGCGCTGCGCGAGCTCGAACCGCTGGCGCCGCTGCACCAGCCGCAGGGAATCGCGGGGATAGAGGCGGCGCGCGCGGCCTTTCCCTTCGCCCCGCAGGTGGCCTGTTTCGACACCGCCTTTCATCGCGGCCACGCCTTCGCGCACGACGCCTACGCCCTGCCGATCGCCTGTTACGACAAAGGCGTGCGCCGCTTCGGCTTTCACGGCCTCTCCTACGAATATGTCGCGCACCGCTTGCGCGCGATCGAACCCGTCGTCGCCTGCGGCCGGGTGATCGTCGCGCATCTCGGCAACGGCGCCTCGCTCTGCGCGATGAAGGACGGCCGCTCCGTCGCCTCCACCATGGGCTTCTCGGCGCTGGAGGGCCTGCCGATGGGCACGCGCTGCGGCGAGATCGATCCCGGCGTGCTGCTCTATCTTCTCGAACACGAGAAGATGAGCGTCGAGGCGCTGCGCCACATGCTCTACGAGCAATCCGGACTGAAGGGGCTCTCCGGAATCTCGCAGGACATGCGCACGTTGGAAGCCGATGGGTCGCCGCAAGCCGCGCGCGCCATCGCCTATTTCGTCAATCGCATCCGCATGGAGATCGGCGCCTTGACCGCGGCGCTCGGCGGTCTCGACGCCATCGTCTTCACCGCCGGCATCGGCGAGCATTCCGCGCGCGTCCGCCGCGAAGTTCTGCAGGGCCTCGACTGGCTCGGCGTCCGCTTGGACGCCGGCGCCAACGCGCGCGGCGATTTTCGCGTCAGCGACGCGGCGAGCGAAACCGCGGCATTCGTGCTCGCCACGGACGAGGAAGCGATGATCGCGCAGCACACGATGAAAGTCGCCGGAGTCGACGCCGCCTCGGCCGCGGCCTAAATCACACGGGAGCCTTGCGATGGAGTCCTCTTTCAGCCCGGACCAGGCCGCGCGACGCTTCGCGGACCGTCAGGCCGCCTCGGCGCTGCAAGCCCGCAGCCTGATGTTGGCGGCCAGTCGTCACGTCGAGAAAATCGGCAGAGAGCACGGCGCCAGAACCAACGCGTTTTGGATCAAATATGGAGAGGCCGTCGACCGCTTGAGGGAGACCCAGCGTAAGGGTGCCTTGCAGGACGCCGCCTCCGCCTATGGCGCCGACGCGGCGCAGCGCTATGTGCTGACCCTCGACGCGTTGCGTCAGCGCGCCGACAACGACGCTGCGCATGAGAAGGCCGGCACGCCGCCGGTTCTGATCTATGAGTCGGAGACCGTCTTCGACGGGCGCACTCTGGCGCGGCCGGTCAATTATTTCCTGCTGAAGATCGCGCCGCCGGCGGGCGTCCAAATCTTCGATTGGAAGCGGCCGTATATGATCATCGATCCGCGCGCCGGCCATGGCGCGGGCATCGGCGGCTTCAAGCCCGACAGCCAGGTCGGCGTCGCGCTGCACGACGGTCATCCCGTCTATTTCGTGGTGTTCCACCCGCATCCGGAGCCGGGACAGACGCTCGCCGACGTCTGGAACGCCGAGGCGGAATTCGTGCGCGAAATCGCGCGGCGCCATCCGCAGTCGCCCAAGCCGATCATCGTCGGCAATTGCCAGGGCGGATGGGCCACGATGGGGCTCGCCGCCGCCAATCCCGACATCGCCGGTCCCCTCGTCGTCAACGGCGCGCCGATCGCGACCTGGTCGGGACGGCTGGGCGAAAATCCGATGCGATACAATGGCGGCATGCTCGGCGGCGCGACGCCGGCGCTGCTGCTCTCCGATCTCGGACATGGCGAGTTCGACGGCGCATGGCTGGTGGCGAATTTCGAGAAACTCAACCCCGGACGCAATTATTTCGGCAAATATTACGACCTCTTCGCCGACCCCGAGGGCGGGCTCGAGCGATTTCTCGAATTCGAACGCTGGTGGGGCGGCATACATTTCATGAACGAGGCGGAAATCCGCTGGATCGTCGAACAGATTTTCGTCGGCAACAAATTGTCGCGCGGCGCCGCGCAATTGGAGCCCGGGCGCACGCTCGACTTCAAGGCGATCCGTTCGCCGATCGTGGTCTTCGCGAGCTTCGGCGACAACATCACACCGCCGCAACAGGCGCTCAATTGGATCTCCGACACTTATGTCGACGAGCACGAGATCCGCATCCGCGGACAGCGGATCATCTACATGATCCACGACAAGGTCGGCCATCTCGGCATCTTCGTCTCCTCCTCCGTCGCCAAGAAGGAGCACGCCGAAGTCACCTCGACGATGAAGACCATCGAAGCGCTGGCGCCCGGCCTCTACGAGATGACGATCGAGGAACAGATCGGCGAGGGCGTGCACGCGCGCTTTCGCGTCGCCTTCGCGGAACGCAAGATGGCCGACCTTCTCGCGATCGACGACGACCGCCGCGAGGAGAAATATTTCGCCGCGGTGGAGCGACTCTCGGAAGCCGGCGCCAATGCCTACGATCTGTTGGCGCGCCCCCTCGTGCAGTCCTTCGTCACGCCGCATTCGGCGCGGATGTTGCGCGAAACCCATCCGCTGCGCGTGGAGCGGCGCGCTTTCGGGTCGGCGAATCCCCTGGCGCGCTGGATCGCGCCGGCGGCGCAGCATGCGCAGGCGCAGCGCCGCGTCGCGCCCAGCGACAACCCCTTCGTGCTGTTCGAGCGGCTATGGGCGGACAGCGTCGTGCAAGCCTTCGACTTTTGGCGAGATCTGCGCGACGCGATGGTCGAGACGTGCTTTCTTTCGATCTACGGCGCGCCGCTCATGGATTGGATCGGACGCGACTGCGACTACAAGCGCGCGCAATCGAAGCCCGAGGATTTGCGCTTCCTTCCGCAAGTCGAAACGTCGTTGCGCAACATCGAGCGCGGCGGCTTCTGCGAGGCGGTGATCCGCATGATGCTGCTGCTCAGCGACGCGCGCGGCGCCGTGCGCCGCGACCGGCTGGAGCGCTCCGCCCATATGCTGGCGCATGACAAGCCCTTCGCCACGCTCGGCGCGGAAACGCGCGCGACGATCATTCGGGAGCAGTCGATCATCGTCGAATTCGAGCGGGAGCGGGCGCTGTCGACTCTCCCGACGCTGCTCTCCAGCCAAAAAGAGCGCGAGGACGCCGTCGGCGCGGTGGAGTTCGTCGCCGGCGCCGTGGAGGAGATGGAGCCGCGCAGCTTCGCCATGCTGCAACGCATCCGCGCCGCGCTCGACCTGCCGCCCATCGCCACCACCCTCGTCACGCAAGACCCGCTTGCGGCGGACGAGAACGCGGCGGTCGACGACGCGGCGTAAGGGGAAAGCCGGGAATCGGCGCGCGCGATGCGTTCAGTGCAAAAGGGTGAAGCGCATGCCGCCTTCCTTACCCTTCCCTAGGAGGCTAGGGGAATAACACATCTCCATGAGCGGCGCGGCTCCGGCATCCGAACGCGGGACTTCCCTTCTCCCCTTGCGGGAGAAGGTGGCGCGAAGCGCCGGATGAGGGGGGGCGCCGGGCCCACGGCAATGCCGGCGAAGGTTCGCGCCGCGCCCGGCGCCCTCATCCGGCGTCGCTTCGCGAGGCCCCCTTCTCCCGCGAGGGGAGAAGGGGCGCGCCGACCGTTTCCGACTCCCTCGAGATCCGCGCATGCGGAGCCCTCGAGGGGAGGGTGGCGCGCGAGGCGTTCGGTGCGCGCGACCTTCACCCGATTGACCTGGCGATGCGTTGACTTGCGCTTCCGGGAAACTCCGCCGGCTGCTATCGTTTTCGCCGCGCCGAAGCTCCCACGGGGCAGGCCGACGTGGCGCATCCTCTTTCCTGCGAAGGTTCGTCGATGAAGGATTCAGATCTTCGGCAGGGAGCGCACGCCGCCGCCGTCCCCGCGGCGCATGCGGAGCAGCCGTCCAAGCATGCGCCGCACGGGAGCCTCGGGGCGCTGACGATCGGCGCGATCGGCGTCGTCTATGGCGACATCGGCACCTCGCCGCTCTATGCGATCGACCAGATTTTTTTCGGTCCCGCCGGCGTCGCGCCGACGCCCGAAAACGTGCTCGGGGCGATCTCGCTGGCGATCTGGACGATCACCATCATCGTCGCCGTCAAATATGCGCTGCTGGTGCTGCGCGTCGAGAACGACGGCGAGGGCGGCGTGTTCGCGCTCTACGGCCTGCTGCACAAATACAAGCATCAGGGCGCGCAACTCGTGCTGTGGTCGCTGATGCTGGGCGCGGGCCTCTTGTTCGGCGACGGAATGATCACGCCGGCGATCAGCGTCCTGTCGGCGGTGGAAGGGCTCGAAGTCGTCACCCCCGCCTTCGCGCCCTATGTCCTGCCGATCACGCTCTTCCTGCTCACCGGCCTCTTCGCCATACAGTACAGGGGCGCCTCCGGAATCGGCGTCGTTTTCGGCCCGCTGATGATCGTTTGGTTCGTCGTGATCGCCGCCCTCGGCGCCGCCGAAATCGCGCGCGAGCCGGCGATACTGGCGGCGTTCAATCCGGCCTATGGCGCCGCCTTTCTGACGCGCGCCGGGCTGCGCGAGACGCTGCTGATCCTCGGCGCGCTGATGCTGGTCGTCACCGGCGGCGAGGCCATGTACGCCGACCTCGGTCACTTCGGCGCCCGGCCAATCCGCCTGGGCTGGTTCGCCGTAGTTTTCCCCGCTCTGTTGCTGAACTATCTCGGGCAGGGCGCGCATCTCCTCGGCGGCGGGCCGGTCGCCGGCGGCAAATTGTTTTACAGCCTCGCGCCGGCGCCTTTGCTGCCGCCGCTCGTCGCGCTCGCGACGCTGGCGACCGTCGTCGCCTCGCAGGCGCTGATTTCCGGCGCATTCTCGCTGACCTCGCAGGCGATCGGGCTCGGCCTGTTTCCACGGCTCGACATAAGGCACACCCATCGCGCCCACGCCGGACAAATCTACATTCCGGCCGCGAATTGGGGGCTTTATCTCGGCTGCGTCGCGCTGGTGATCGCCTTCGGCTCGTCTTCGGCGCTGGCCGCCGCCTACGGCCTCGCCGTGGCGGGGGTGATGCTGATCACCTCGGTCGCGATGTTCTTCATCGCCAAGCACTATTGGCGATGGGGGGCGGCGCGGACGGCGCTGGTTTGGGGGCCGCTGACGGCGATCAACGCCGCCTTTCTCGTCGCGAGTTCGATGAAGTTTCTGGAAGGCGGCTTCGTGCCGCTTTCGGTCGGCGTCGTGGCCTTTTTCACCATGGCGACCTGGCGTTGGGGGCGCAAGGCGACCTTCGCGGCCTATGCCGCGCGCTCGACCCTGAGCATGGCCGACGTCGTCGCGCTGCACCGCTCGGGGACGACGTTTCTCGAACGCAACGCGGTCGTCATGGCGCAGGCGCGGGTGCGCCATCCCGCCGACCGCGCCCCCGCGCTCGTCGGACTGTTGTGGGAGCGCAACGGCATTCTGCCGCGCAATTTGATCCTCGTCGAGGTGAACCACCCCAAAGTCCCGCACATTCACGAAAACCGTTATCGGGTGACCGTCTTCGACCAGGACAAGGAGCGCGGCGGCGTCATTGGCGTCGAACTGCGCTTCGGCTTCATGGAGGAGCCGAACGTCGAGCGCTGTCTCGAGGAGATGGCGCGGCACAAGGAGATCGACTTGCCGAGCGATCCGAAGCGCTGGATCGTTCACGTCTCGCACGAGAATTTGCTGCCCGCCAAGCGGATGAACGTCTTCAAACGCATACGTTTCCGGGTTTTCCTGTTCCTTCGTCTCCTCTCGCGCCCGGCCTATTACGCCTATGGCCTCGGCGACAAAGTGCAACTTTCCGCGGAGATCATCCCGGTCAGGGTGCGGTGAGCTGGGCGGGCTTGCGCCCACGCTGACGCCGGGGAAATTGAGGGGACACGCCAAAACTGAGACACACAAAACTTTGACAAGACCACCAGTAGACCGTCAATGTAATTCCGTAAATCATCGGGGCTACTAGAAACAGAGGTTACGGTGACAGCTTACAAAATACACCTTTTCTTCCGGCTTACGGTTGCCGTCCGCGCTTTAACTCCCTCAGCTTCGCCAATCTGCTTCAGGCTTGAGTCGGTCTATTCAAGCTTCCGGCGACCGCCACGCCGGCCAGCAGGCCGCAGCTGAGGCCCAGAATGCTGGCCAGCGCGTCGAAGACGCTCGGGCTGCGGCCCGGCACGAAATTCTGCAAGACTTCGAAGAGGCCGCTGGCGATCCCCAAGCCAAGCCAGAAGGCCAGGCGGCGGCGCGGCTCGAAACATCCGAGCGCGAAGACCAGACCCGTGCCGGCATAGGCGACGAAATGCTCCAATTTCCCCGGAAAGCCCGTGTGGGGCCGTGCGTCGCCCGGCAGCAGCGAGAGCACGGCGATCGCCACGCAGCAGGCGATGGCGGCGAGGCGCAGGGTTCGCTGGACCATGGGCGAAGCGACGCATAGGGAAAGCGAGTTCGGCGCGTTCATTTTTCCTGCCTTGGGCTGCGGCCGAAAGGGCCGAGACCGTCGAAATCCATTTGGGTTCGCCTCGAGCGCCCCGGTCCAGGCGCAAATTCGCGATCTTTCCAACCGGATCAAGCTTTTATGGCGTCCGCCCGTCTCGCGCAACATTTGGCGCAACGCGAGCGGACGGCGCGTTCGACACGAGCGAGGACGCCGTCCGAAGGCGAATCCATCGTGCCCGAAACGGCTTGGCGGCGCGTCCCGCGCAGGGAGCGCATCTATCGGACTAGAGCTAAGAAACCATGCGACTCATCGCGGCTTTTCTCCTGCAATTTGAAGTTGACAGAAAGTTTCCAGGCCACTTATTTTGCCGGCATGAGCGAGTTGCAAGCCACGCGTCGTCCACGGGCGGTCAACATCGGCGCGGTCCTCTGGCTGTGCGGAGTTTTTCTGCAACTCTCGTTGTCCGTGAACGCATTGCAGTGGCGCTCGGCGAAAGGTCAGGCCTTCGGCGAAGCTTTCGTGTCCTGCGCCACGGAAAAATTCGGCGTCGCGCTGGGCGCTGGCGAGGGCGGCGCGGCGCCGGTCCGACATTCGGACGCGCGCTGTCTCGACTGCGTGCTCGCCGCGGTCGGCGCCTTCGCGCCGCCGCAAGGCTTCGCCGCCGACACGCTGAAATATCCGCGGCCGACCGATCTCTCTCGCGCGCCGCCCTCGGTCGACCTTCGCCCGCGGGCCGCGCTTGGTTTCGAGAGCAGCTGGTCCTCGAGGGCGCCTCCCGCCGTTTCCTGAAGCTTTCCGTTGCCACGCCTTTCCAGTCGCGCGTTCTCGAAGGAAGCCACCCCTTGTATTTCAGAGCCTTGGCGCTTGCGATCGTGATCGCCGCCGCCCATTGGGGGTGGGTCGCCTATGTCGACCGCGGCAAGCTCGCCGCGTCGAAGGACCTTGCGGCGGCGCCCGATCGCGTCGTGCTGCTCGGGGCGCCGCCTCGCCTTCCGATGGCGAAGGCCGAAGCGCCGTTCGGCGCCGTCTCGGGCCTGGTGTCGACGCGCATACCCGTCGAAGGCTTCCGCTCGGAAACCGCATTGCGGCGCGAACTCTCGCCTTGAGCCGGCTGGCCCGGGCGCGAAAACCTCCACCTGCATCCTGCCTCGTCACACTGCGTCCGCGAACCGCCCGAGCGGATGCGAAGGGAATCGACATGCGGCTCTTGTTCAAATCGATCGAAGGTCTCACCGCGCCGGCCAATCTCGGCGCCGCCCATCGCCTCGTCTGGCGCTGGCATTTTTACGCGGGCCTCTTCTGCCTGCCTTTCGTCCTGGTCCTGACCCTTTCGGGCGCGATCTACATTTTCAAACCGCAGATCGACGCCTATCTCGATCGCAGCTTCGATCACATGAGCCTGAACGGCGCGCCGCAGTCGCTGGACGCACAGGTGGAGGCGGCGCTCGCCGCCAATCCCGGCGCGCGGCTGAAGGCCTTGCAGCTGCGGGGCGATCCGAGCGACGCGGCGCGCGTCCATCTGACGACGAACGAGGGGCGCGAATTGCGGGTTCTGGTGCGGCCCGACACGCTCCAAATCCTGGAGACGCAGGCGCAAAAGAGCCGTTTCACCAGCATCATGCATGATTTGCACGGCGAGCTGCTGCTCGGCGAACCCGGCGCGATCGCAATGGAGCTCGCCGGCGCCTGGGCCTTGGTGATGGTGCTGACCGGCGCCTATCTCTGGTGGCCGCGCGGCGCCGACCTCGCTGGCGTGCTCTACCCGCGCTTTGGCCGCGGATCGCGCATGTTGTTGCGCGATCTGCATGCCGTGACCGGCTTCTACCTCACGCTCTTCGCGCTGTTTCTGCTGATCACCGCGCTGCCCTGGACGAAATTTTGGGGCGAGGGTTTCAAATTGGTCCGCGGCCTGGGCCAGCCCATCGAAGTCCGGCAGGATTGGACCACCGGCCCGGCGAGCGAAAAAGCCGCGCGGATGCAGGCCTTTCGCGAGGCGCCGGAAACCGACGAACACGCCGAGCACCGCGCCGGCGGCGAACATGCGGGGCATGCCGGCATCAAGCGTGCGGCCATCGCCGGCTTCGACCAGATCGCCGCTTTGGTCAGGCCGCTGCATCTCGCCGATCCCGTGCTGATCTCGCCGCCCTCGCCGAAGCGGCCCAATTGGGTGGCGAAGTCGGATTCGCAAAACCGGACGGCGCGCGCGACGCTCGAATACGACCCGAAGACGCTGGCGCTGGTCAAACGCGAGGATTTCGCCGATCGTTCGCTCGTCGACCGCATCGTCGGCTTCGGCGTCGCCGCGCATGAGGGGCATCTGTTCGGCCTGGCGAACCAATTGCTCAATCTGGTCGTGGCCTTGGGCTTCTTGGTGCTGGTCGTCACCGCGCCGCTGATGTGGCTCCAGCGCCGCCCGCAGGGCGCGCTCGGCGCGCCGACGGCGCCGCCGCAAGCCCCGCGCTTTGCGCCCTTGCTGGTCGGGCTCGTGCTGTTTCTCGCGCTGTTCCTGCCGACGCTGGGGATTTCCCTGGTGTTCGTGCTGATCGCCGAGCGCCTGCTGCGGCGATTCTCGCCCCGCGCGAGCCGCTGGCTCGGCCTCGCCGCCGCCGCATAGGCGCGGCCCGCTTGCCGCGTGCGTTTGCGCACATTTGCGCGTAAACGCTCGGAGTCGTTGGAGAATACGCCCCAGGCGCGCGCGTCCCGCGCGCCCGGGCGGGTTTTCCGCGCCTTCGCCCGAGCGCCCCGGCTTTCGTTCCTTCGCCAAACTTGTCATAATTGCCGGGTGATGAGAATTCTCGCCCTAGACACGGCGCTGCCCGCCGTCTCCGCCTGCGTGCTCGACTCCGAGGTGGAGGAGCCGCTGGCCAGCGAAACGATTCCGATGGAGCGCGGCCACGCCGAAGCCCTTGTGCCCATGCTCGAGCGCATCGTCGGCAAGATCGAGGGCGGCTTCGGCTCGATCACGCGCATCGCGACGACGGTCGGCCCCGGCTCCTTCACCGGCATACGCATCGGCCTCGCTGCGGGACAGGCCGTCGCTCTGGCGCGCAAGATCGAGATCGTCGGCGTGTCGACCCTGGCGGCGCTCGCCGCCCCGCATTTCGGCGAGGAGTTCGAGGGCGTGCTGGCGGCGGCCATCGACGCACGGCACGGCTACGTTTTCGTCTGCGCCTTCGACGCCAACGGCCGGATGCAACTGGCGCCGAGCCGGCTGACGGCGGCCGAGGCGGCGCAGGCCTTGCGCGACATCGGCGAGAACTGCGGGGGCGCGCCGCATCTCGTCGGATCCGGGGCGCCGCTGCTGGAGCGCGAGGCGCGGGCCTTGGGGATCAAGGCGAAGGTGCTGCGGGTCACGCCCGCGCCCGACATCGCCTATGTCGCGCGGCTCGGCTTGATCGCCTCGCCGCACGACGCGCCGGCGCGCCCGCTGTATCTCAAGGAGGCGGACGTGACGCTGCCCGGCGGCGCCAAGCCGCCCGAGGCTTGAGCCCGATGTCGCTGATCCGCGGCTTCTTCGCCAAGCCCAGCTTCTCCGTGCTGCCGATCCGGTCGGACCGAGCGGAAGAATGCGAGCGGCTGCACGCGGCCTCCTTCGCCTTTCCCTGGTCGAGCGCCGATTTCGAATCCTATCTGGCCGATCCGAGCATCGTCGCCGACGGCGCGGTCAACGACATTGCGCCCAAGGGCCCGCTCGGCGGCTTCGTCATTTCGAGATTGCTGCCGCCGGACGCGGAAATCCTCTCCGTCGCGGTGGATCCCGTGCGCCGCGGCGCGGGACTTGGCCGCGCGCTGCTGGAGAAGCATCTCGTGAATCTCGAACGCGGCGGCGCGCTGCTGGTGTTCCTCGAAGTCGCCGACGACAACCCCGCCGCGCTGGCGATCTACGCCCGGGCGGGATTCAAGACGATCGGGAAGCGCGAGAATTACTACCGCCGGGCCAATGGCGACGCCTGCGCGGCGCTGACGATGCGGCTGGAGATGTGAGGGGCGGCTGGTTTTCCGGAGGCTGAGCAAGGCCTCTACCTTTGGTCGAGAGCTGGGTCCTCGAATCGGAAACACGAACGTAAGAACCGGCCTACTGGACTCCCCCGCATGATTACTCAATAATTCAACTTCGCATTCCCTGAACCCATGGCCGGAAAATGCCGCATAGCCCAACGACTCCGGACATCATCGACGGAAAGGCCGTCCAAAGTCTCGTCGAGGCCCGCGCCATTCTCGGCGCCACCCTGATTGGGCGACCCGGCGGATGGAACGTGCTCGTCCGCTATGGCGCGCTCGAGCGCGCGGTCGCCGCTCAGCGCGCCCGCGCGCCCCGCCTCTGGCGCAATCTCGCCACCGCCGTCGCCTTCGTGCGCGACGAACTCGGCGTCGCCCGCTTCGAGGTGGACGCGGGAGGTCACGCGCCGGACGCCGCCGTGCGCCGCCGCCCCGATCAGACCGAGCGTCTGCGCAAGCAACGCGAGGCCGCCGAACACGACGCCTGGTTCCGCGCCGAGGTTCAAAAGACCCTCGATGGGATCGACGCGGGCGAACTCCAATTCATCGACGAAGACACGTGGAAAGAACGCTCGGCCGCCAAACGCGCCGAGCTTTCCCGTTGCGCCGCTCAGGGCGAATAGACCGTGCGGCTGCTTCGCAGCGCGCATTACGCGGAAGACATCGAACGCATCGCTCGCGTCATCGCCAAGGACAAACCCGGCGCCGCTGTCGCGATGTGGGACGAGATCGAGGCGCTGGTCGAACGTCTGAAAGAATTTCCGAATTCCGGCAGGCCAGGGCGCCTCGAGGGCACGCGAGAATTGGTCGTGCCCCGCACCCCCTTCATCGTCGTCTATCGTCTCGCCAAGGAGCGCGTCGAACTGCTCCGCGTTCTGCGCGGCGCGCAGAAATGGCCGAAGTCGTAACGCTTTGGCGGTAGAAGCTTCGCGTCCGGCTGAAACCCGGAACGCTGCTGCTTCCGCGCCCTCAATGGCAATCCCAATTGTAAACCACCCTCGAAAAATCCCGCGCCCGCAAATCCTCCGCCGTCATGAAGAACTGCGCGCTGCCCATATCGCCCCAGCTCAGCCGCTCGATGGCGCGGAAGGTCAGCAGCGTGAAATCCGAGCGCTGCGCTATTCTCGGGTCGCGGCGCGGGTCGGTCTGGGCGAAGGTCGGGTGGCCGCCGAGCCACAGATCGCCGAGGCGCGCCTCCAGCCAATAAAAATAGGCGTCGGTCGGCGCCTCCTCCTCGGCGATTAGCGGCGGCAGCGCGCGGAAGCGATGGTCGCCGACGCCGATCGGCATGGCGGATAACGCGAAGCGGAGGCCCGAGGGCGAGAGCGGGTCGGCGATCGGCGAGAGGCATTCGACCGTCGCGTCCTCGCGCAGAAAAGAGAAATCGTCGAGGGTTTCCTGGGTCAGGTCGGTATGAAAACGGCAGCCAAAACCCTCCGGCGCAGTGAGGTCGTCGCAATGCAGGCCACAGAGAAAGTCGCCGCCGACGAAGAATTGCAGAATGCCCTCGGACGGCAGCGGATCGAGGCGCGGCGTCTCGGCGAAATCGATCTGCAAGATCGGCCAGAGCGGCCGTCCGGCTTTGTCGCAGGGATCGGCGCAGGCTTTCGGCCACCAGGGCGCGCCGGCGAATCGGCTGCGCGTCCGCGCGTCCGGCGTCTCCCCCGTCAGCGCCACGGCGACGCTGGGCGCGAGGGTCGCGGCGATCGCCGCGCGGAAGGGGTTAGAACATCCGGGAGTGTGTCGAGTTCTCTCACGCAGTCCGCTCGCCGTCGCCGACCGAAGGCGCAGTCCCGAGCCCCAAATGGGGCGATGTCGCAGCCGTCAGCCTGTTGATTTCGCCCAATAAATTCTTCCAGACGGCGGGCGGGGCGCCGGCCGTCACGAAGCCGTCGCGAAAGCGGCGTCAAAAGCGGCGCATGTCCTATTTGCGCGCATTCGCCTTCGTGCTGGCCATGGCATTCTTCGTTCTGCTCGTCGCGCCGCTGCAGGCGATCGCGCGGCGCTTCGACTGGCCCCTGCAACATCGCATCCAACGCTTTTTCTGCCGGACGATGTGCCGGATCATCGGGATGGAGGTCGCCGCGCAAGGCGCGCCGGCGGGGGGGCCCGGCCGGCTGATCGTCGCCAATCACGTCTCCTGGACCGACATTCTCGCCATCGCCAGCCTGTATCCATGCGTGTTTCTGGCCAAGGCCGAGGTGGCCGAATGGCCGGTGCTGGGCTTTCTCGCCAGGCTGCAAGGAACGATCTTCGTCGATCGCGGCCAACGCAGCGCCATTCCGGCCGTCAATGCGGCTTTGGCGCGGCGCTTGCGCGAGGGGCGCGACGTCGTCGTCTTCGCCGAGGGCACCTCCAGCGACGGCGCCAAGGTGCTGAAATTCAACGCCTCGCATTTCGCCATGCTGCACGAGCTGGCGCAAGAACCGGGCACGCCCGCCGTCGCCGCCAATCCCGTCGCCTTCGCCTATGGCCCGCGCCGCGCCGACGCAAAGGCCGAGCCCTTCGACGTCGGCTGGTACGGCGACATGAGTTTCCTGCCGCATCTTTGGGCGCTGATGCGCAAGGGCGGGGCGCGCTGCCAGGTGCTTTTTGGCGATTCCCTCGTCCCTTCCGCCTTCCCCGACCGCAAATCCCTGGCGCAGGCGGCGCAGCAAAGCGTGGAAGAACTGCTTTCCCGCGCTTTCGCGCAGCGCGCGGGAGTATTATGATGCGGGCCGACTCGCGAAGTCCCCGCATCAGGAGCCGAAGAGATTAACGACACCGCCGAGATCGTCGCGCCGCGCCCGGCGCCGGACGCCGCCGAGCCCAAGGGCAAGGTTCTGGTCAAGTCCTACGGCTGCCAGATGAACGTCTACGACGCGGCGCGCATGACCGATCTCCTCGCCGAAAACGGCTACGACGAGACGCAGGCGGAAGCGGACGCCGATCTCGTCGTGCTCAACACCTGCCACATTCGCGAGAAGGCGGCCGAGAAAATCTATTCCGAACTCGGCAAGCTGGCTATCGTCAAGAGCGAGCGCGCGGCGCAGGGCCGCGAGTTCAAAATCGTCGTCGCCGGTTGCGTCGCGCAAGCGGAAGGCGAATTGGTGCTGCGTCGGCAAAAGGCCGTCGATCTCGTCGTCGGACCGCAGAGCTACCACCATCTGCCGGAACTTTTGGCTCGAGGCGCCCGCGCCGCCGACACCGACTTCGCCGTCGAGGAGAAATTCCGCGAGCTGCCGCGGCCGACGCCCAGCCAGATCGCGGCGCGCGGCGTCTCCGCCTTCGTCACCGTGCAGGAGGGCTGCGACAAATTCTGCTCCTTCTGCGTCGTCCCCTATACGCGCGGCGCCGAAGTCTCGCGCAATGTCGCGGAGGTGCTCGCCGAGGCGCAAAGGCTGGTCGACTCCGGCGTGCGCGAAATCGTGCTGATCGGCCAGAACGTCAACGCCTATCGCGGCGCGGACGCAGCAGGGCGCGCCGTCACGCTGGAGCGCTTGTTCGAACGCCTGTCGCGAATGGACGGGCTAAAGCGGCTGCGCTACACGACGAGCCATCCCGTCGACATGACGCAGGGCCTGATCGACGCGCATGCGGCGCTGCCGAAGCTCATGCCCTTCCTGCATCTGCCGGTGCAATCGGGTTCCGACCGCGTGCTGAAGGAGATGAACCGCCGGCACCGCGCGCAGGACTATCTCGACATCGTCGCGCGTCTACGCCGCGCGCGGCCGGACGTCGCGCTGTCCTCCGATTTCATCGTCGGCTTTCCCGGCGAGTCCGAAGAGGATTTCGAGGCGACGCTGGCGCTGATCCGTGAGGTGGATTTCGCTTCGACCTATTTCTTCAAATATTCGCCGCGCCCCGGCACGCCGGGCGCCGAGCGGCCCGACCAGATCGACGAAGAGACGATGCGCGAGCGCCTCGCCCGCCTGCAAGACGTGGTCGAGGCGCAGCGCCACGCCTTCAACGCCGCGACGGTCGGCCGCGTCGTCGACGTGCTGTTCGAAAAACCAGGCCGCCACGCCGGGCAAATCGGCGGCAAGAGTCCCTATATGCAAGCCGTGCACGCGCAGGGCTCGCTGGACGCCATCGGCCGGGTCTTGCCGGTCAAAATCCTTGCCGCGGGGACGAATTCGCTCTCCGGCGAGATCGTCGAAGCACGGGAGCTGGAATGAGCGAAACGGCGCGCATGACTCGTCAGGGACGCATGATCGAGGCGGAAGAAGACGCCGAAATCACCCTGGCCTTCGACGACAATCGGCACGCCTCGCTGCTCTTCGGACAGTTCGATCAAAATCTCGTCAAATTGGAGCGCCGGCTGCGCGTCTCCTGCGTCGCCAGCGGCAATCACGTCACGCTGAAAGGCAAGGCCGAGGCCTGCGAACATGCGCGGCGCGCCCTCGAAATCCTTTACGCCCGCGCCCAGCTCGGCCTCGAAGTCACGCCCGGCGACGTCGACGGCGCGATCGAGGAGACGACGCGCCAGAAGAGCCTGTTTCCCGACGCCGCGCTCGGCGGCGGCGCCTTCGAGCAGATCGGCACGCGCAAGCGCGGGCCGGTGCGCGCCCGCAACCATGCGCAAGACCTCTACATGCGGGCGCTGAAGCGCCACGAGCTCGTCTTCGCGGAAGGGCCGGCCGGCACCGGCAAGACCTGGCTCGCCGTCGGCCATGCGGTGTCGCTGCTCGAAAAAGGCGCGGTCGAGCGCCTCATCCTGTCGCGGCCGGCGGTCGAGGCGGGCGAGCGGCTGGGCTTCCTGCCCGGCGACATGCGCGAAAAGGTCGATCCCTATCTGCGGCCGATCTACGACGGGCTCTACGACTTCATGGACGCCCGCATGGTCGAGCGCGGCATGCAGACCGGCATGATCGAAGTCGCGCCGCTCGCCTTCATGCGCGGACGCACTTTGACCAAAGCCTGCGTGCTGCTCGACGAGGCGCAGAACGCCACGACGATGCAGATGAAGATGTTCCTGACGCGCCTCGGCGAAGGCTCGCGCATGATCGTGACGGGCGACCCCTCGCAGACCGACCTGCCGCACGGCCAGAAATCCGGGCTGAGCGAAGCGATTTCGCTGCTGTCCGGACTCGACGGCATCGGCCATGTGAAATTCCAGGAGGGCGACGTCGTGCGCCACGATCTCGTCCGGGCGATCGTCGGCGCCTATGAGCGCGCCGCGCGTCAGGCGGCGGGGCGGGAATGAGCGCGCCGCAGGTCGAAATCGTCGTCGAGGCGCCCGAATGGGAGCATGTCCCGAAGTTGGAGGCCCTCACGGCGCGCGCGATCGCCGCGTGCGGCGAAGCCGTCGGCGCCGAATTCGCGGAGGGCAGCGAAGTTTGCGTGACCTATCTCGACGATGCGGCGATCCGGGCGCTCAACGCCGAATGGCGCAAGATCGACGCGCCGACCAACGTCCTGTCCTTCCCGACGCCGGGCCCGGCGGAAGCCAAGCTCCTGCTCGGCGACATCGTGGTCGCCTATGGGACGGTGGCGCGGGAGGCGCAAGAACAGGAGCGGCGTTTCGAGGATTATCTCGTCCATATGATCGTTCATGGCTTTTTGCACCTGATCGGCTATGATCACGAAGTTCCGGAAGAGGCCGAGGCCATGGAGGCCTTGGAGCGCCGCGTCGCCGCGTCGCTCGGTTTGGCCGACCCCTATGAGGGAACGCAGCCCGTGGCGGGCGCGGGATCGAGCGGGAGCGATGTCGACGAAGATTGAGAGCGTCGAGGCGGATTTCGTCTCGCGGACGGGGCCGAAAGGCTCCTTTTTGGAACGGCTGCGCGGCATGCTCGGTCTGACCCCGGGCTCCGTGCGCGAGGAGCTGGAGGACGCGCTCGAGGAGCCCGCCGGCGACGTCACCGCGCAAGAGCGGGCGCTGCTCAAGAACGTCCTGGCTTTGCATGACCTGCGCGTCGCCGACGCGATGATCCCGCGCGCCGACATCGTCGCCGTGCCGCGCACGGCCAGTCTGCGCGAAGTTCTCTCCGTCTTCCGCAGCGCCGGCCATTCGCGCCTGCCGATCTATGGCGAGACGCTCGACGATCCCGCCGGCATGCTGCACATCCGCGACTTCGTGAACTATCTTGCCGAGAGCGCCGAAAAGTCGCGCGGCGAGGGCAAGGAGATCAGCGTCGCCTCGATCGATTTCGCCGCGACGCTGGAGCGCGCCGAGATTCTGCGTCCGGTGCTCTATGTGCCGCGCTCGATGCCGGCGCTCGACCTCTTGGTGCGCATGCAGGCGACGCGCACCCATATGGCGCTGGTCATCGACGAATATGGCGGCACCGACGGCCTCGTCTCGATCGAGGACATCATGGAGATGATCGTCGGCGACATAGAGGACGAGCACGACGTGCAGGAAGGCCCGCTGATCGAGCGCCTGCCGAACGGCGATTTCCTCGTCGACGCCAAGGCGGATCTGGAAGAGTCGATCGAGGAGATCGGCGCGGATTTTCGCGAAGAGGACACGCCGCAGGAGGTCACGACCTTCGGCGGCCTCGTCGCCTATTACGCCGGCCGCGTGCCGCATCGCGGCGAGATCGTGCCGGCGCCGATCGACGCCTATGAATTCGAGATTTTGGAGGCCGATCCGCGTCGGGTGCGCAAGCTGCGGCTGCGCGCGAAGCCGCCGAAGGACGCGGAAGCTCCGGTCTGAGGCTTCCCATGCCGAAACGCCTGCTCATCGTCGCCCATGCGCCCTCGATCAACACGCAGCGGCTCCGCGACGCCGCGCTGGCCGGGGCGCGTTCGCCCGAAGTGGAGGGCGTCGAGGTCGAAGCGCAAAGCCCTTTCGAGACGACGCCGGAACATGTGCTGGCGGCGCAGGCCATATTGCTCGGGACGCCCGAAAACTTGGGCTATATGAGCGGCGCGCTGAAGGATTTCTTCGACCGCTGCTATTACCCCTGCCTGGAGAAGACGCAGGGCCTGCCTTATGCGCTCTACATCCGCGCCGGCAGCGACGGCACGGGCACGCGCCGGGCGGTCGAATCGATCGCGACCGGCCTGCGCTGGCGCGCCATCCAGGAGCCGCTGATCTGCCGCGGCCCCTGGCGCGAGGAATTTTTGGCGCAATGCCGGGAGCTCGGCATGTTGGCGGCGGCGGGGCTGGAGGCGGGGATTTTTTGACCCTGGCGGGCTTCGTCCCGCGCCGCAGCGCCCGAGACGCCTGCATCGCTCCAAAAACCGCGGCTCCTTGCGGATTGGTTCGCAAAACATCGGGTCTCATGGGCGCAGATCGCGGCGCCTGCGCTGGGCCGCTGGCGTCTTGCGCTTTGGGACGGCGCTATTCGGCGTCATCGACGAACTCGGATCTGGCCGGGGTTTGGCAAAACTTCGTCTTGCGCCAAAGGCGCGCTTCGTTCTATAAAAAGAACGAGCGAACGGCATATCGAACAGCAATGGGCGAGGCGGGGATGTCGGGAGAAGACGCGGGCCTCTCCAGGGGCGGTTATACGGCTTTCGGGCTGCGCGCCGAGGCGGAGCCGATCGCGCCGGGATTGCACCTCGTCGCGACGCCGATCGGCAATCTGCGCGACGTTTCCTTCCGCGCCTTGCAGACGCTGGCGGCGGCCGACGCGGTGGTGGCCGAGGATACGCGGGTCACGCGCCATCTGCTCGCGCATTACGGGATTTCCTCCCCGCTCGTCGCCTATCACGAGCACAACGCCGCCGTGATGCGGCCGCATCTGATCGCCAGGCTCGAAACCGGCGCGAAGCTCGCGCTCGTCTCCGACGCCGGCACGCCGCTGGTCTCCGATCCCGGCTTCAAGCTGGTGCAGGAGGCGGTCGCCGCCGGAATCAAGGTCACCTCCGTGCCCGGACCTTCGGCTGTGCTGGCGGCGCTGGTCGTCGCCGGACTGCCCACGGACCGATTTTTCTTCGAGGGGTTCCTGCCGCACAAGAGCGGGCCGCGCCGTGCGCGCCTCGCGGAGCTGGCGCGCGTTCCCGGCACGCTGGTGTTCTTCGAGAGCCCGCGGCGGCTCGCTGAAACGCTGGAGGATTGCGTCGCTGCGCTGGGCGAGCGCGAGGCGGCCATCGCCCGGGAATTGACCAAGATTTACGAGCAGGTGCGGCGCGGCTCGCTCGCGGAGCTCGCGGCGGCGCTGGCGACCGAGGAGACGCCCAAGGGCGAGATCGTGCTGCTGATCGCCCCGCCGAAGCCCGAGGCCGCGGCTCTGGACGAAGCGGATCTCGACGCCAGGATCGAGGAAGCGCTGACGGCGCATTCGGTCAAGGACGCGGCGAGCGTCGTCGCCGCCGCGACCGGCCAGCCGCGCCGCCAAGTCTATGCGCGGGCCTTGCAATTGACCGCCGGCCGGGAAAAATGAACTCCCCACCCTCGCAACGCCGCGCGCGAAACGCCTTCGGGCTGCGGGCGGAATGGGCTGCGGCGCTGTGGCTGCTGGCGAAGGGCTACAAAATCCTGGCCCGCCGCTACCGCGTGCGCGGCGGCGAGATCGACGTGATCGCCAGGCGCGGCGCGACGATCGCTTTCGTCGAAGTGAAGGCGCGCGGCGACATGGACGCCGCGCTGATCGCCATCACGGCGCAAAAGCAGCGGCGCTTCCGCATCGCCGCGGCGCGTTGGCTCGCCGCCAATCCTTGGGCGACGCAGTGCACGCTGCGCGCCGACGCGGTCTTCCTCGCGCCCTGGCGGGCGCCGCGGCATGTCGAGGACGTGATGGAGCTGCGCATCGGCTGAGGGCGGGCTCAAACTTGCCCCGGCCACAGGAATTTCGACAGGCCGGGGATTTCGTCGGTCATCGTGCGCAGTTTCTCGCGCCCGATCGCCGATTCCGCCGCGCCGAAGGTCTGGCGGGCGAGCTGTTGCAGCTGATTGGGGGAAAAGCCCATGCCGGTCAGCCGGGTGGTCAAAGCGACGACGTCGCCCGCCGCGCCGCCGACCATCTCGCCGACCTTGCCCACGAGCCCGCGCAGACCGCGGCGCGGCGCGGCGCCCGCCGCCGCGATCGCTTCCGCCGCGCCGGGAAAATTCTCGACGAGCTCCTTGGCCGCGCCATTGGGGTGGCGCTTGAGCAGGAAGGCGAAGACGTGGCCGACCGCGATGCGCGCGACCTCCTTGTCGATCCCGAGGTTTTTCGAGAGTTGCTCGAGCCAGGCTTCCATGGTCCGGATCCCATTTTCGATGAGGGCGGGGGCTTATGGCATGTTGCAACGCGGAATGAAATGAGCTTTGCTCCCGTCGCCGTCCTGCGTCGGACAAGCGCACCGCGCCGCGCGAGACGCAAAAATCACCACGAAACGAGGCAAAATGAACGAGCCGCTCATCGATGGGGAAGTCGCAAAGGGCGCCGCCGCCGTCTTCGCGCGCTATCGCCGCGAGGATTCGCCCAAGCCCGAGCGCTGGAACGAGACGCTGGAGATCCTCCTCTCGCACCGCTCCCATCGCAATTTCCTGGCGCAAAAACTGCCCGAGGGGGCGCTGGAGACGATCGTCGCCGCGGCGCAATCGGCCTCGACCTCCTCCAACCTGCAGGTCTGGAGCGTCGTGGCGGTCGAAGACCAGGAGCGCAAGAACCGGCTGGCCGAACTCGCTGGCGGCCAGCAGCACGTGCGCGACTGCGCCGTCTTCCTGGTCTGGCTGTCCGACCTCGCCCGGCTCGACGCTCTCGCCAAACTCAACGGCCGCGAGGCCTTGGGACTGTCCTATCTCGAACTCTTCCTCACCGGCGCGGTCGATGCGGCGCTCGCCGCGCAAAACGCCGTGGTGGCGCTGGAGTCGCTGGATCTCGGCTCGGTCTATATCGGCGCGATGCGCAACCACCCCGAGCAGGTCGCCAAGGAGCTGAACCTTCCGCCCAACGCCTTCGCCGTCTTCGGCATGGCGGTGGGCTTCCCGGACCCCGCGGTCCCGACCGGCGTCAAGCCGCGCCTGGGGCAGGGGGCCGTGCTGCATCGCGAGCAATATCGATGGGGCGAGGCGCAGCTCGACGCGATCCAGACGCTCGACGCCAAGTTCAAGGATTTTCAAAAAGAGCAGGGCCTGCCGGAGCAGGGCTGGGTGCGCCAGGTGCTCTCGCGCGTGCGCGGCCCGGACGCGATGAGCGGCCGCCACCGGCTGCGGGAGGCGCTGGAGGCGCTGGGCGTCGGCTTGAAGTGAGCCGGCCCCGCCTGAAGCTTTGCGTAGAGGCGGGAGTTTTCGTCCCGGGTCGGGCCGCCCGGGCCGCCCGGCGAATTTGCGCTGGGGGCTCCGGCGATGTATGCCTAAAAATCCGTTTCTCGCCAGGGCGCGATTCTGGCGCGCTCCTGGGTCGTGTAGAGCAAGAGGAAAGCTTTGACCGCATCGAAAACGCCCCTCCTCGACCTCGTTCCGACGCCGGGAGATTTGCGCAAGCTCAGCCCCGCTCAATTGCCGCAATTGGCGGAGGAATTGCGCCGCGAAACCATTGAGGCCGTGTCTGTGACCGGCGGTCACCTCGGTGCGGGACTTGGCGTCATCGAACTCACCGTGGCGCTGCATTACGTCTTCGACACGCCGCGCGACCGAATCATCTGGGACGTCGGGCACCAGACTTATCCCCACAAAATCCTGACCGGGCGGCGCGACCGCATCCGCACGCTGCGCGCCGGCGGCGGCCTCTCCGGCTTCACCAAGCGCGCCGAGAGCGAATATGACGCCTTCGGCGCCGGACATTCCTCGACCTCGATCTCGGCCGGCCTCGGCATGGCCATCGCCCGCGATCTCTCGGGCGGCGACAACCACGTCGTGGCGGTGATCGGCGACAGCTCGATGTCGGCCGGCATGGCCTATGAGGCGCTGAACAACGCCGGCGCGCTCGATTCTCGGCTGATCGTCATCCTCAACGACAACGACATGTCGATCGCCCCGCCGACCGGAGCCATGTCGGCCTATCTCGCCCGCCTCGTCTCGGGCGGCGCCTATCGCTCGATTCGCGAGACCGCCAAGCAGCTCGCCAGCCATCTGCCGCGCTTCTTCTACGACAAGGCGCGCAAGGCCGAGGAATTCTCGCGCAGCTTCATCACCGGCGGCACGATGTTCGAGGAGCTCGGCCTTTATTACGTCGGGCCGATCGACGGGCACAATCTCGACCATCTGCTGCCCGTCCTGACCAATGTGCGCGACAAGGACGACGGCCCGGTGCTGATCCATGTGATCACCAAAAAGGGCAAGGGCTACGCGCCAGCGGAAGCCTCCGACGACCGATACCACGGCGTCAACAAATTCGACGTGGCGACCGGCAAGCAGATCAAGCCCAAGGCCAATGCGCCGTCCTACACCAGCGTGTTCGCGCGCTCGCTCGTCGCCGAAGCCGAACGCGACGAGAAGATCGTCGCGATCACCGCGGCCATGCCGGGCGGCACCGGCCTCGACATTTTCGGCAAGGCCTTTCCGGAGCGCACTTTCGACGTGGCCATCGCCGAGCAGCATGCGGTGACCTTCGCGGCGGGCCTCGCGGCGGAAGGCTACAAGCCCTTTTGCGCGATCTATTCGACCTTCCTGCAGCGCGGTTACGACCAGCTCGTGCACGACGTCGCCGTCCAGCATTTGCCGGTGCGCTTCGCCATCGATCGCGCCGGTCTCGTCGGCGCCGACGGGCCGACGCACGCGGGCGCCTTCGACCTGTCTTATCTGTGCTGCCTGCCGGGCATGGTGGTCATGGCCGCCGCCGACGAGGCGGAGCTCACCCATATGGTGGCGACCGCCGTCGCTTTCGACGACGGTCCCATCGCCTTCCGCTTTCCGCGCGGCGAGGGCGTCGGCGTCGAACTGCCCGAACGCGGCGAAGTGCTGGAGATCGGCAAGGGCCGCGTCGTCCGCGAGGGGACCCAGGTCGCGCTGCTGTCGCTCGGCACCCGCCTCGGCGAGGCGCTGAAGGCGGCGGAAGAATTGGAGCGCTACGGCATCTCGACGACGGTCGCCGACGCGCGCTTCGCCAAGCCGATCGACCGCGATCTCGTCAGCCGCCTCGCGGCCAATCACGAAGCGCTGATCACGATCGAAGAAGGCTCGATCGGCGGTTTCGGCGCGCAGGTCGCGCAATATCTGTCGGACGAAGGCCTGCTCGACGGCGCCCGCGGCGTGTTCCGCTTCCGCGCCATGACGCTGCCCGACGCCTACATCGACCAGGACGGCTACGACAAGATGATCGCCAAGGCCAGACTCGACGCGGCGTCGATCGTCGCGCGCGTGCTGGAGGCGCTGGGGCGCGCCGAGATGGCCGCGAAGGTGCAGATCGCGTAACTCTCTCCAAGGGGGCCGGCTCATGCGAGCCTGAAGGCTCGCGGTCCAGCGCCGTCCTTGGACCGCGAGCCTTCAGGCTTCGCTCTTGCTCAAAATTTCGAGAGCTGCGGCGATCGAGGCGCGCCCGGCTCAATAAGCCCGGGCGATCAAAATTTCCTCTACCGCGTCGCGCCCCGTAAAGACGCATTTGCCCCTGGCCGGTCCCTGTTCGAGAGGCACGTTGCGCAGCGTGAGCTTATAGGCCTTCAGCCGCTGCTCGACCTGCTCCAATTCGGCGCCGCTCGGGCGCGACCAGGGCGCGCGGACCCAGCCCTTGAAGGCGCCCGCCCCATCTTCCGCGTCCTCGCCGAAATATTCGGCGATGGCCTCGAACGTCGAAAGGTCCGCGCGGATGTTGTCGTCGCGCCGCGCCTTGGCCTCTGCAAGCAGCGCGTCCTGAATCTGCGCGAGCAGCGCCGGCGCCTGCGCCAGCAGTTCCGCGCGGGTCAGCGTGACCGCAGCGATCTTCTCTCCGTCGCGCAGCCGGTCGCGGCGCAGCAGCGTGACGCTGTCGTTGGCCATGTCGCGCGGCCCGACTTCCAAAATGATCGGCGCGCCGCGGCGCACCCAGTCCCAGCGCTTGTTAGCGGCGCGTTCCGCCTTCTTGTCGAGATGCGCGCGCAGCGGCGCGCCGAAGGCCGTGAGGCCGTCGAGTTCGCGCTTGAGCTTCTCGCAAAAGGCCAGCACTTCGGCGTCTTCCGGCTTTTCGCGCAGCATCGGCACGACGACGATCTGTTTCGGCGCAATTCTCGGCGGCAGGCGCAGCCCGTCGTCGTCGCCATGCGTCATGATCACGCCGCCGATCAGCCGCGTCGAAACGCCCCAGCTCGTCGTATGGCAGAATTCCAGATCGCCGGTCGCCGATTGAAAGCGGATGTTCTGCGCCTTGGCGAAATTGGTCCCGAGATAATGCGAGGTGCCGGCCTGCAAGGCCTTGCCGTCCTGCATCATCGCCTCGATCGAATAAGTGTTGTCGGCGCCCGGAAACCGCTCGTTCTCCGGCTTTTCGCCGACGACGACCGGCATGGCCAGCACGTCCTCGGCGAGTTCGCGATAGACCTCCAGCATTTTTAGGGTCTCGGCCCGCGCGTCGGCCTCGTCGGCATGGGCCGTGTGGCCCTCCTGCCAGAGGAATTCGCTGGTGCGCAGAAACATGCGCGTGCGCATCTCCCATCGCACGACGTTGGCCCATTGATTGATCAGCACCGGCAGGTCGCGATAGGAGGCGACCCAGCGCCGAAAGGCGTCGCCGATGATCGTCTCCGACGTCGGCCGCACGACGAGCGGCTCCTCCAGCTCCGACTCCGGATCGACGACGAGCTTGCCGTCGACGACCTTCAGCCGGTGATGCGTGACGACCGCCATCTCCTTGGCGAAGCCTTCGACATGGCTCGCCTCTTGCGCGATGAAGCTCAGCGGGATGAACAGCGGGAAATAGCAGTTCTCGTGCCCGGTCTCCTTGATGCGCTTGTCGAGCGCCGCCTGCACCAGCTCCCAGACGCCCCAGCCCCAGGGCTTGATGATCATGCAGCCGCGCACCGGGCTGTTCTCGGCGAGATCGGCCCGCGCGACGATCGATTGATACCATTCGGGAAAATTTGCGGCGCGGGTGATGTCGAGGGCGAATTTCATGGGGCTCTATATGCTCGAGAGGCGCCGACGCGGCAGCGGCGGCGACGGCGTTCGGCGCCGCCGGTTCGTTCGAATTCGATAGCCAGGAATCATGCGATCCACAACGACGAAAAGCTGTGGGGCCTCCCCGTCTCCTTCTTGTGGGCTATCCTATGCATACATCTCAATGAGATTACGAAACGGGGGCGTTGCAGGGAACCGCGGCAGCCCTTCATCCGATCCGGCTTCGCCGGGCCACCTTCTCCCACAAGGGGGAGAAGGGACGCGCCCTGGCTTTTTTGCTTTCCACAACCAATTGATATCAAGGTTGAATCTGGCGGCGCGCCCTCCTTCTCCCGCTTGCGGGAGAAGGTGGCCCTCGCGTCAGCGAGGGTCGGATGAGGGCCGCCGCGAGCTCCAACCACGAAACTCTTGCGACCCGCTTCGTCGGCTCGCGGGACAGGAAATTCCCTCGCAATGTAATTCGGCGCGGCTCCAAATCGCCGCGCTAGCCTCGCGCCGCGTCGCCCGTTCACTGCCGCCGCGGCGCGCCATAGGCGCCCATCGCCGTGTCGCCGCCCTCAAAGGCCGCGCGCGGCGGCGCTTCGCCGGTGTCGCTGTCGTCGTCCTCGACGGCGCCGCGCGCGGGGCTTGCGGCGTTCGCCAGCAAGGCCGGATCGGGCGGCGCGGCGATCTCGTGCGGGACCGGCTTGCAGACGCTTCTGCCGCTACGCCCATGCAGCGCCAGATCGACGTGGATATGATTGTAATGAAAAGCGTTGGAGCCGGGCGACAGCACGGTCGAAAAATGTTTGCAGGAGCCGGCGTGCACGTCCATCAGAAAGGCGCGCGTTTGTTCGTCGCCGCGCGTCCAATCGTGGACGAGGGTGATGCGCCGCCCGTCGGCGAGCACGAAGCCGCCGATGTCGAGCGCATTGCCGAAGGAATGTTCCGACAAAGGCGCGCCGCGCTGGCCGTTCATGCCGCGGCAGCTGTAGGAGCCCATCGAATCGATCTGCGCCACCGCCACGCCGAAACGCGCCTGCGCCGCCGGCTGCACCACGTCGGCAAGCCAGTCCTCCAGCGTCGCCACCATCGGACAGTCGAGCGTCGCCGTGGCGTTGAAGGCGACCGCGCCGCCCTGCAGCGCCGTGACCTTCATCGGCCGCGTCAGCCCGCAAATGCCGGGCCCGTCCATTTCATTGGCGATCTGCACATAGGCGGAGGGGCGCACGCGGCGCTCGGCGAGACAGGCGTTTTCGCGCTGCGTGCGCCAGGCCGGCCGCTCCGGCCGCGCCGGGACGCCGCAGCTCGCCAGCGCGGCCGCCGCGAGGGCGAGCGCCAGAAAGGGCAGGATTGGCGAAAGGCGACGCGCCATGGACCGACTCGGACGCGGCCCGTCCCAAGCGGCGGGCCTTGGCGCGAAACATCGCAAAGCCGGCGTTAACGCGAAGTCGAAAATTTTAGTTAATGCGCGAAAATCGAGCGCCGGGCCGCGGCCGCGGCGGCCGAGCGCCGCCGCCGCGCGTTTTCGCTCAGTCTTTTTGCTTGGCGTCCTCGGCCTGACGGGCGCGCGTCTCGGCGACGATCGTCATGACCTCGTTCTTCAACTGGGTGAGGGCCTTCGTCATCCTCTCCTGGCTTTCCTTCTGAATCAGCCGAGAATATTCGGCGTTGGTCTGCTGCGAGGCCAGCACTTCCTTCTTGCCGAGATCCGAGGCGTAATATTGAAGCAGTTGGTCGAGTTCGGACTCCGAAAAATGCGCGCCGAACAGATTGCCGTAGGTCGTCGCCAGTTCGTCGGGCGACATTTTGGCGCAAACGTTGTCGGTATAGGTTTCGAGCGCCTTGCTGAAGCGCTCCTTGACCTCCGGGACGCTGGCCAGCATGTCGTCGGTCAGCTGTTTCATCAGCGGACCGACGGATTTTTTCGCCATTTCCTTTTGCTGCTCCGCGGCTTGCGAGAAGGTTTGCCGCAGGCCGAGCGCGTCGATGAGCCGATCGACCTTCTGCTTCTTCGCGGCTTCGTCGGCCAAGGCCCCGCAGCAAAACAGCATCGTGAGCGCGACGATGAAGCATTTCTTGAACATGACGACCTCCAGTGTTGAGCGATACGAAATCAAGTTGCGAGCGGGAAAGCCGGCGGCCTTCGCTTCGGCCGGCGCCTGCCGCTGCGCCGGCAAAACCTTTAATGTGCTTTCATGAAGATTGCACCGATTCGCATCCTCGGCGTGGATCCCGGCCTGCGCAACACTGGCTGGGGGATCGTCGACGCCGACGGCGCGCGGCTGTCCTTCGTGGCCTCGGGCTGCGTGCATTCCGACGGCGCGCTTCCCATGGGCCAGCGCTTGCGCCAGCTCCACGAGGGGCTGCGCGACGTGATCGCGAGTTACGCGCCGCAAGAGGCGGCGATCGAGGAGACTTTCGTCAACCGCGATCCGCAATCGGCCTTGAAACTCGGCCAGGCGCGCGGCGTCGCGCTGACCGTCCCCGCTCTGGCCGGGCTGGAGGTCGAGGAATACGCCGCCAATCTCGTCAAGAAGACCGTCGTCGGCAACGGCCACGCCGACAAGGCGCAGATCGCGATGATGGTGCGCGTGCTGCTGCCGGCGAGTTTCGCCGCGAGCAAGGACGCCGCCGACGCGCTGGCGGTGGCGATCTGCCATGCGCAGCACCGGGGGGCGCGAATTCTGGCGCGGCGGCTGGCGTGAGGAGGGCGGAATGATCGGCAAGCTCAAAGGCGTCGTGGACAGTTTTGGCGAGGATCACGTGATCCTCGACGTGCATGGCGTCGGCTATGTCGTGAGCTGCTCCAGCCGCACGCTGCAAAATCTGCCGCGCGCCGGCGAGGCGGCGGCGCTCGCCATCGAAACGCAGGTGCGCGAGGACTCCATCCGCCTCTTCGGCTTCATGCAGGACGCCGAGCGCGACTGGTTCCGCCTGCTGCAAAGCGTGCAGGGCGTCGGCGCGAAAGTGGCGCTCGCCATTTTGTCGACGCTGTCGGTGGACGAACTTTCCGGCGTCATCGCGGCGCAGGACAAGGCGATGATCGCGCGGGCGCCCGGCGTCGGGCCTAAACTCGCGGCGCGCATCGCCGCCGAACTCAAGGACAAGGCCCCGGCCTTTAGCGGCGACATGCAGATCGCCGCGCTCGCCGCAAGCGACCTGGGCGATGCGGCCGGCGGCGCGGCGAAGGATGCGGTCTCGGCCCTGTGCAACCTCGGCTATGGCCGACCGCAAGCTCTCGCCGCCGTCGCCGCGAGCGTCAAGGCGCTGGGCGAGGGCGCCGACGCCTCGTCGCTCATCCGGCGCGGCTTGAAGGAGTTGTCGCGCTAGTTTGCTGCATGAATTCAACGAGACCGCCTCGGACGTCGCCCAAGTCGGCGCCCAAGTCGGCGGCTCGCAAATTCTCTCATAGATGTTATAATCGGCGGCTGTCCGGGCAAGCGGAAGTCGAAAACCGCCACCCGAGATGCGGCGGAGGAAACGAGGGACAGGCGCATGGATCATAAAATCCTTTCGGGCGCGGCGATCGCCGTGGCCGTGGCGGCCTTGGTGCTGGCGGGGGCCACGCCCGCTTCGGCGCGCAAGCACCACCACCATCACAAAGTGAAAGCCGAGAAGCATCAGTGCAACGCCAAGGACGGATGCCCGGCCAAGCATGACGGCGGCGCGGCCGACCCCGGCGCGGCGAAATGAGCCGCGAGGCGGAGCAAAGCCACATCGTCGAACGGCGCGCGGCGCCTTGAAAGAAACTCTCCAAGGAAACCCGAACATGAAAAACAGCACGCGTTCCGGCGCCGCCCTCGCGGTCGCCGCCATTTCCCTGGCTTTGGCCGGCGCGACGACGCCTGCCGCAGCCGCGACCGGCAAGGTTCACTGCTTCGGCGTGAACAGCTGCAAGGCCAAATCGGAGTGCATGACGCCGAAGAACAGCTGCGCAGGCATGAACGCTTGCAAGGGCCAAGGCTGGGTCTCCAGGGACTCGGAGAAGGCCTGCGAAGCCGAAGGCGGCAAGGTCGTCGACTGACGACGCGCGGCGCGGCCTCCGTCCAAGGGCGGAGGCCGGCGCGACGCGGGGCGGGGTTTTCGAGCCGAACACATGCGCAAGCCGCAAAGGAGTTCAAATGCAGCCGACGCCGCGCCTAGGTTACGGTCTGGGATTGAGGCCGGTCTATTACGAGGAAATCCTGAACGGCGCGCCGCCCGTCGATTGGTTCGAAGTCATTTCGGAAAATTACATGATCCCGGGTGGGCGGCCGCTCGCCATGCTGGAGCGCTTCCGCGCCGCCTATCCCATCGTGCTGCACGGCGTCTCCATGTCGCTCGCCTCGACGGATCCGCTCGACCTCGACTATCTCGCGGCGTTGAAGGCGCTCGCGGCGCGCATCGAGCCGGCCTGGGTTTCCGACCATCTGTGCTGGACCGGCGTGCACGGCCTCAATCTGCACGATCTCCTGCCGATTCCCTATACGCGCGAGGCGCTCGATCACGTCGTCGACCGCATCGGCCGCATTCAGGATTTCCTCGGCCGCCAACTCGTCGTCGAAAACGCCTCGACCTATGTGGCTTTCGCCGAGGCCGACATGACCGAATGGGAGTTCGTCGCCGAAATGACGCGGCGCGCCGATTGTCTGCTGCTGGTCGACGTGAACAACATCTTCGTTTCGAGCTTCAACCACGGGCTCGACGCCGCGGCTTACATCGACGCGCTGCCGGCGGATCGCATCGCGCAATTTCACATGGCGGGACACACCGACAATCGAACGCATCGCATCGACACGCACGACCAGCCGATCTGCGCGGACGTGTGGAAGCTCTACGAGCGGGCGCGGCGGCGCTTCCCCGACGTTCCGGCGATGATCGAGCGCGACGCCAATTTTCCGCCTTTCGCGGAACTTCTCGCGGAGCTCCAGCACATGCGCGACATCGACACGGTCGTCGCAGAGGCGCGGGGCGCCGCATGAAACTCGCCGAACTGCAGAGCGCCTTTCAGGCGGCCGTGCTCGCCGGCGACGCCAAGGGCGCCGAGATCCTGGACGCTTTCGCCGCGCCGTCCCGGGCCGACCGCGCCGAGGCCTTCGACGTCTACGTCCACGGCTATCGACTGCGTCTCGCCGAATATCTCGAGGAGGACTATCCGGCGCTGCGCGCCTTGATCGGCGAAACGGCTTTCGCCAGACTGGTCTCGGCCTATATCGCCGCAAATCCCTCGCGCAATCGCAGCGCGCGCTATTATTCCTGCAAAATGCCCGAGTTTCTGGCGGCGCATCCGCTGCGGCGGGCCAACGCCTGGGCGCTGGGCCTCGCCAGGCTCGAGCGCGCGCTCGCCGACGCCTTCGACGCCAAGGACGTGGCGGCGAAAGACCTCGAAACGCTCGCCGCCTTCGCGCCGGAAGAATGGCCGCTGCTGGTCTTCGAGTTTCATCCGAGCCTCAGTCTGATCGTCGTGGCCGCCGACACCACAGTCGTTTACGCGGCGCTGGTGGACGAAGAAAAGCCGACCTTGCCCGCGCCGCGCGCCGGCGAAGAGACGATCGCCGTCTGGCGCGCGGAATACGAGCCTTTGTATCGCGCGCTCGAGGAGGACGAGCGCCTCGCGCTGAACGAAGCCCTGGCCGGCAAATCCTTCGGCGACATCTGCCAGCTCGTCGCCTTCCAGGACGAAACCGCGCCGGCGGCGGAACGCCTGGCGCAGTTCCTGGTCAATTGGTTTTCGGAAGGGCTGATCGTCGGGGTGCGAGAGGCGGCGGAGTGATGAGGTTTCCGGATAATCGGCTCGGAGGTTCCCCATCCCGCATCGTCCGTCAAACCGCTTCGCGGTTCCTACGCTTCGCTCCGGTCCTTCGGCCGACTGACGATGCAGGATGGGGATAATGCTTTCCATGTCTCGTTGCTGTGATTTGCGCGCAAAAGCGCGGCAAATCTCAGCAACGAGACATGGATGACGAACTGCGACTTGCGTAAAGGCTCGTCACCCGAAGGGGCGGAGCGCATGCGGAGCAGGCGCGGAACGCGCCTTGACGAGACTTTGCGCAAGGCGCCACCCGTCCGACTCCGAGCCGGTCTACCGGACTACGAATGAGGCCGCGCCAAAGTCCGCCTCACACGTCGAACACGCCCTCCAGCGCGTAATGCGAAACCTTCTTGCGGTTCTCGATCAGCTGGTCGATCGTCGGCTCGCCCTTGATGGCGCGCGAGATCGCGAGCTTCGTCGCTTCGTAATTGGTGCGGTAGAGATCCTTGCGGTCCAGATTCTCGTCGGTCGCGCAGCGTGGGTCGAGCCACACCATGATCACCATGCACAATTCGCCGATCTCGGCCTTGGGCAAAATCCCTTCGATGACGCAATCGACGATGGCGTCGCCGGTCGCCGCCTGCAGCACGCCGCCGAGCAGTTCGACATAGGCTTCGGACTTCACCGTCATTTTGGTGGTCATCATCGTCGCCGGGCGCACCTGCTGGTTGAGGTCGCGGATGACGAACATGCGCGGGTGGCCGGCGACCTGGCCGGCCATCGCGGCGAAGGCGTGGCCCACCGGCCCTTTCACATTGCCGATCATCACTTCCGGCATCGCGTCGGTATATTGCCCTTCCGCCGCCAACACCGTCGCTTCGCCCGTCGCCAGCCAAATTCCGCTCATCGCTCGTCCCCCTCATGCTGCGCGCGCCCCATAGCATCGCGGCGCGGCGAGGGCAAAGGGGACGAAGACGGCGGTCGAACTCCGCGCATTGCGCTGCTATAAGGCGCGGCGAACTTCAACAGATGCGGGGCCTTGCGATGTCGACTGTCTTTCAACCGCTTCGCCTCGGCGAACTCGAACTGCCGAACCGGATCGTCATGGCGCCCTTGACGCGCTGCCGCGCGAGCGCCGGGCGCACGCCGAACGCGATGATGCGCGATTATTACGTGCAGCGGGCCTCGGCCGGGCTGATTCTTTCCGAGGCGACCTCCGTTACGCCGATGGGCGTCGGCTATCCCGACACGCCCGGCGTCTGGTCCACGGAGCAGGTCGACGGTTGGCGCGAGATCGTGCGCGCCGTGCAAGCGGCGGGCGGGCGCATCATGCTGCAATTGTGGCATGTGGGGCGCCTCTCGCACCCGAGTTACCTCGACGGCGCGCAGCCCGTCGCGCCGAGCGCCATCGCCGCGCAGGGGCATGTGAGCCTGCTGCGGCCGAAAGAGCCCTATCCCGTCCCGCGCGCCCTGGAGACTCGAGAAATTCCCGGAATCGTCGACGCCTATCGCGCCGGCGCAAAGAACGCCGAGCGCGCCGGATTCGACGGGGTCGAGATTCACGGCGCGAACGGCTATCTGCTCGACCAGTTCCTGCAAGACGGCTCGAACAAGCGCGACGACCGCTACGGCGGCTCGATCGAGAATCGCGCGCGGCTGATGCTGGAGGTGACGGACGCGGTCGTCGAGGTCTGGGGCGCGGGGCGCGTCGGCATGCATCTCGCGCCGCGCTGCGACGCGCAATCCATGGGCGATTCCGATCCCAAGGCGACCTTCGGCCATGTCGCGCGCGAACTTCGCAAGCGCGGCCTCGCCTTCATCTGCGCGCGGGAACATCAGGGCCCAGACGCGCTGGGTCCCTATCTGAAGCAAGAGTTCGGCGGTCCCTTCGTCGCCAACGAAAACTTCACGCTGGAGAGCGCCGAGGCGGCGATCAAAGCCGGGGAGGCGGACGCCGTCGCCTTCGGCAAGAGCTTCATCGCCAATCCCGATCTCCCGGAGCGCTTCCGCCGCCGCGCGCCGCTCAACGCGCAAAAGCCCGAGAGCTTCTACGGCCAAGGCCCGCAGGGCTATATCGATTATCCGACGCTCGCCGACGCTTGAGCCGGCGTCACGCCTTCAACGACGCCATGTCGATGACGAAGCGATATTTCACGTCGCTCTTCAGCAGGCGTTCGTAGGCTTTTTCGATGTCCTGAATCTTGATCGTTTCGATGTCCGAGACGATCCCGTGCTGGCCGCAGAAGTCGAACATCTCCTGAGTTTCGGCGAGGCCGCCGATCACGGAACCCGCGACGGATCTGCGGCCCATGATCATCGGGATCGTGTCGAGCGGCGGCTCCAGGCCCCCCAAATGGCCGACGACGACCAGCGTTCCGTCGGTCGCCAGCGTCGACACGTAGGGATTGACGTCGTGACCGCTGGGAACCGTGTCGACGATCAGATCGAACTTGCCGCTGGCGCGAGTCATTTGTTCCGGGTCGGTGGAGAGCACGATTTCGTCGGCGCCGAGGCGCTTCGCGTCCTCCGCCTTGCCGGGCGAGCGGGAGAACAGCGCGACATGCGCGCCGAGCGCCTTGGCCAGCTTGATCCCCATGTGGCCGAGCCCGCCGAGGCCGACGATGCCGACCTTGCTGTCCTTGCCGACTTTCCAATGGCGCAGCGGCGACCAGAGCGTGATGCCGGCGCAGAGCAGCGGCGCCGCGGCGGCGAGATCCAATCCCTCGGGAATCTTCACGACGAATCTGTCCTTGACGACGATGCGGTCGGAATAGCCGCCTTGCGCCGGCGCGCCCTCCTTGTCGAGGCAGTTGTAGGTGAAGGTCGGCCCGCAGCGGCAATATTGCTCTAGTCCGTCGTCGCAGGCCTCGCATTTGAGGCAAGAGTCGACCATACAGCCGACGCCGACGCGATCGCCCTGCTTGAAGCGCGTGACCTGCGAGCCCACGGCGACGACGCGGCCGACGATCTCATGGCCGGGGACCATCGGATAGATCGAATTGTCCCAGTCGTTGCGGGCCTGATGCAGGTCGGAATGACAGACGCCGCAATGGAGGATTTCGATCGTCACGTCGTCGGCGTTTGGATCGCGCCGTTCGAAGCCGAAGGGACCCAGCGGCGACGTCGCGGAATGTGTCGCGTAACCGAAAGCTTTCAGGGGCATCCGTCAATCTCCGATGGGGCGGCGCTTCTTCCCCGTCCATTTTGCGAGGACGCCGGAGCGCCGAAAAGGTTGGAAGCGACGCAGGGTGTGGCCGATGGCGTAGCGCCTCGAACGCGTATGCGATCGACCGCCGCCGCGCCGCGCGCCTTGGATCGTCTCATGGCATAGTTACATGTCGGGCCGAAGTTTGAAAGCCGGAAGCCCGAGGACACACGCGCACGAACGGCCGCGGCGCGGGCTCGTCCTCCCCCGGGCGATGAAGCGGCTCATGATCATCGGGTGCGAACCAAAGTTGTGCGGTCAAGCGGCGTGGTTTTTTGATTTGGGGGCGTTGTCGTTGGCGGCGTCGGGTTTTTGGGCGAGGTTCCGCCAATAGGCGTCCCAGGCGCCGTTGATGCGCA